>Ga0307377_10000299_pt1 | contig 68707 bp, 55 predicted proteins | sample TR3MG_FD_202535 | JGI IMG/M metagenome (GOLD analysis project Ga0307377, IMG submission 202535) | Soil microbial communities from Risofladan, Vaasa, Finland - TR-3 | ecosystem: Environmental > Terrestrial > Soil > Coastal area > Acid sulfate soil | place: Finland: Risofladan, Vaasa | collected... | reverse complement strand
TGGGCTCGTCGTAGAGGACGATGGTGGGGTTCTGGGCGAGGGCGCGGGCGACGCCGACGCGCTTGCGCATGCCTCCGGAGAGCTGGGCGGGGAGGAGATGCTCGGTGCCGGCCATGTCGACCATGGCGAGGAGGTCGTGGACGCGGGGCGCGATATCCCCGGCGGGAAGAAGGCGGTGCTCGACGAGGGCGAACCCGACGTTCTCGGCGACAGTCATCGAGTCGAAGAGGGCGGCACCCTGGAAGACCATCCCCATCTTGGCGCGGATCTCGTCGAGGTGGGTTTCGTTGAGGTCGGTGATGTCGGTTCCGTTGATGGAGATGCGCCCGGCGGCCGGCTTGACGAGGCCCATGATGAGGCGGAGGAGGGTGGTCTTGCCGGTGCCGCTGCGCCCCATGATAGCGACGATCTCCTGGGGCTGGACGGTGAGGTCGACGGCGTCCAGGATGGGGGCGCCGTCTATGGCGTAGCTGAGGCTCTCCAATTCGATGGGTGGTGGCATTTCGCCGTTCACGATCAGTACCGGAAGATGGCCGCGGTGAGGAAGAGGTTGGCGGCGTAGATGAGGACGATGCTGAGGACGACGGCGCTGATGGTGGCGCGCCCGACGCCGGCGGCGCCGCCGGTGGTGCGGAGCCCCTGGCGGCATCCCACGATGGCGATGATGAAGCCGAAGACGATCGTTTTTGCGACGCCCCCGAAGAGGTCTTTCTCGGTGAGCCATGTCTGGATGGAGGTGATGTACTCGCCGGGGCTGACGCCGAGTTGGACGGCGAGGAGGAAGGCGCCGGTCAGCCCTGAGGCGACGGCGATGACGGTGAGGATAGGGAGCATGACGACGCAGGCGATGAGGCGGGGCACGACGAGGTAGTGGATGGGATTGACGGCGAGGGCGCGCAGGGCGTCGATCTGCTCGGTGACCTTCATGGTGCCCAGCTCGGCGGCGAAGGCGGAGCCGACGCGGGCGGCGACGACGACGCCGCAGAGGGCGGGGCCGAGCTCGCGGGCGATGGCGACGGCGGTGGTGCCGCCGAAGTAGCTCGTGGCGCCGAAGCGCACCATGTAGCTGGCGGTGTGCCATCCCCAGGCCATGCCGACGCAGAAGAGGGTCACGGTGGCGATGGGCAGGGAGTCGGCACCGGCGATGGCCATCTGGTCGAGGGTGCGGTGGATGCCGACGCGACCGCGAAGCGCGTAGGCGAGCGCGCGCAGGAGCAGGAGAACGCTGTCTCCCACAAAGTCGAGCGCGGCGAAGACCTGGTGGCCTATGGCTCTGACCATCTGTGCGATCACCCCATGTTCACGAAGTAGTCGTGGAGGCGAGAGTCATCGGTCAGCTCCGGATGGAAGGCGAGGGCGAGCATGTTGCGCTGCCGGGCGGCGACGATGCGTCCCTCGTGGGTGGCGAGCACCTCCACGTCGCCGTTCACGGCCGTGATGATCGGCGCCCGGATGAAGACGGCGCGGACGGGTCCCCCGTCTATCCCCTTTACCTCAATATCGGCTTCGAAGCTATCGACCTGTCGGCCGAAGGCGTTGCGCTCGACGGCGATGTCCATGACGTCGAGGGCGGGCTGGTCCTGGGCGGCGGCGCCGATGGTTTTCGCCATGATGATCATGCCGGCGCAGGTGCCGAAAAGGGGGCGGCCGGAGGCGACGAGCTGCTTGATGGGTTCGAGAAGGCCGTATCGCGTCGCCAGCTTGCCGATGGTCGTGCTTTCGCCGCCGGGGAGGATGAGGCCGTCGGCCTGGGCCACCTCTTCCGGGGTGCGGACGGTGCGGGCCTCGACGCCGAGGCGGCGAAGGGCGTTGAGGTGTTCTCTTACGTCACCTTGGACTGCAAGTACGCCGAATGGCACAGCAGCACTCCTGGATCGATGATAGTCGCACGGGTCTCGCGGCGAGACCTCGCGAGGGCCGAGGCGCGAACGCAGGACGGCTCTTCGGGAATGAGTGCCTCAGCTCCAGTTTTCGTAATAGCGGGCGAGCGCGCGTGGCTCGGGCCGCGCTTACCAGCCGCGAGTTTGGAGGAGCTCCTTCTCGTCGAGCTTGGCGATGTCGAGGCCGGGCATCGCTTCGCCGATGCCTTCGGAGACGCGGGCGACGATCTCGGGCTTGTCGTAGTAGGTGGTGGCCTCGACGACGGCCTTGGCGCGGGCGGCGGGGTCGTCGGACTTGAATACGCCGGAGCCGACGAAGACGGCCTCGGCGCCGAGCTGCATGACGAGCGAGGCGTCTGCGGGGGTTGCGATGCCGCCGGCGGAGAAGTTCGGGACCGGCAGCTTGCCGGCCTGGGCGACCTCGCAGACGAGTTCGTAGGGGGCGCCCAGCTCTTTGGCGGCGGCCATGAGCTCGTCCGACCGGAGGGTGGTGAGGCGCCGGATCTCGGATATGACGGTGCGCATGTGTCGCACGGCTTCGACGATGTTGCCGCTGCCGGCCTCGCCCTTGGTGCGGATCATGGCGGCGCCCTCGCCGATGCGGCGCAGCGCCTCGCCGAGGTTGCGGCAGCCGCAGACGAAGGGCACCTTGAAGAGGTGCTTGTCGACGTGGAACTGGTCGTCGGCCGGGGTGAGCACTTCGCTCTCGTCGATGAAGTCGACGCCGAGGGCCTCCAGAACCTGGGCCTCGGCGAAGTGGCCGATGCGGCACTTCGCCATCACCGGGATGGTGACGGCGGCCATGATTTCCTTGATCCTGACGGGGTCGGCCATGCGGGCGACGCCGCCCTGGGCGCGGATGTCGGCGGGGACGCGCTCCAGCGCCATGACCGCAACCGCGCCCGCCTCCGCGGCGATCTTTGCCTGCTCGGCCGTCGTGACGTCCATGATGACCCCGCCCTTGAGCATCTCGGCGAGGCCGACTTTGTTGCGCCAAGTAGATTTCTCGGACATATTCGCCTCCACTCTGTCCACATGGTCAGGAGTCGCCCGGCATGCTCTCGGGGGTGTGCAGCTCGACCCAAGGGGTGGGCGACGCCGACCTGGGTTCGTCACCCCTATTATGTACGAGGCGGCCTCGTGTGGCAAGGCCTTTGCCAGGGGTCGAACTCGGTTGACGAGGGGGTTCTGTGGCCGTTATACTGCAAGTTCCTGCGGTCAGGAATAGGCGCGGATGCGCGCGCCTCCGGTCGCGGGGCGGCTCAGACGGTTCTCCGGAAGCGATGCACTTGAGCCCGGGAGGTCATCTCATGATTGTGGAGGCGACGACGCCCACGCGGATTGACCTGGCAGGCAGCACGCTCGATCTCTACCCACTGTACCTGTTCCTCGAAGGCGGCATTACCGATAACACGGCGGTCGATTGGTATAGCAGAGTGCGGATCGAGACGCGGGACGATGCGGAGGTTCGCCTGCGCTCGGAGGACTTGAACGCGGAGCTAGCGGCGGAGAATATCGAAGCCCTCCCGGTGGACCAGGAGCTCAGCCTGGTGGCCCGGGTGGTGAAGTTCTATGCCCCGAAGACAGGGGTGAATGTGCGGACGAACAGCGCCGCCCCGCACGGCTCCGGCATCGGCGCGTCGTCATCGCTTCTGATTGCGCTCAGCGGGGCGCTGGACCGCATCAACGGGACGAATCTGGACCCGCGCCTGTTTGTGGAGTACGGGGCGAACCTGGAGGCTCAGGTGATCGCCATCCCGACCGGGAAGCAGGACTATCTGGCGGCGCTCTACGGTGGGGTGAATGCGTTCCACTTCGGGGTGCATGGCTGGGAGCGGGAGAGCCTGGTGACCGAGGAGGACAAGCTGCGGACGCTGGAGCAGCGGATCGTGTTGAGCTTTACGGGCGAGTCGCACTTCTCGGGAACGAATAACTGGAGCATGATCAAGAACTTCATCGAGAACCAGGCGGGGTGCCGGGAGTGCCTCAGCGGGATCGGGGCGATTGCGGCGGAGATGCGCCATGCGGTGTTGGCGTTCGATCTGGATGGGGTGGCGGAGCTGCTGGACAAGGAGTGGCAGTGTCGCAAGCAGCTCGCCGAGGGGGTGACGACGCCGCAGATCGACAAGCTGGTGGAGGCGGCGAAGGCGGCGGGCGGCCTGGCGTCCAAGATCACGGGGGCGGGGGGCGGGGGGTGCATGATCACGATCGTGGGCGAGGGGAAGCGGGAGGCTGTCGAGGGGGCGCTGGCGGGGACCGGGGCGACGATCATGCCGTTTCTGATTGCACGGACCGGGCTGATGGTGAGGGAAATCCCCAGCCGATAGCAATAGGGGCGGGGTCCAGCGGGTATGCTTGTTTGCGAGCGATGAGGTGAGAATCACATGCCGGTATACGAGTTCTACTGCGACCAGTGCGGATGTCGTTTTGAAGAGTATCGGGAGGTGAAGCAACGGTCGGCGTGTCCGTGTCCGGAGTGCGGCGAGTCGGCGAGGAAGGTCTTCCGCCCGGTGGGGATCATCTTCAAGGGGTCGGGGTTCTACGTGACCGACAATCGGAAGCCGGAGGAAAAGTCGAAGGCGGGGTCGGATGTGCCCAAGCCGGAGCCAGCGGGGTCGGCCTCGGACACGGGGACGACGAGCGACTAGAGGTCGATTCCGGAGGTCGGCCGGCGATGGCGGGGGCCGCTTCCGGTGTCGGCACCGGTGGTGGGTAGTCTGGGGCGTGGCAGGGCCGTTTCCCCGACGTGGGTCTGGAACTAGAACCGCCTACCGCGGATCGGGTGCGTGACTTTCGGTGCTGCTTCTACTGCTGTTCGCCCATCGAGCTAACGATGGGCGAAGAGCTTCCTCCAGTTCCTACCTGTGTTTCCGATGAGTTTCGCCCTTACTTCCTTGGGCGAAACTCATTAGAAGCTGTTTCATAACCTCAATCTGAGGTTATGAAGCAGCGGCACAAGCCGCCAGGCTCCAGCAGGCGCATTTCATACGAGCGTCTCCAGCGGACAGCCAGGCGCGTGAGGATTATGAAATGCGCTCTAGGTGTCTTGCGGCGGGGCATTGGCGGTCTCGGCCGGGGCGCGAGAGGGGGAGTCGTGGCCAAGGGCCCGCAGGAAGACCGGCACGAGGTTCGGATCCAGATCCTTGCCCGCGGCGCGACGAAGGGCCTGAGCGGCTTCTTGTTCGGAGATGCCGGGACGGGCGGGGGAGCCGGTGCGGAGGTTGTCGTAGAGGTTTGCGACGCCGAGGATGCGAGCCGGGAGGGGGATGTCCTCGCCGGCGAGGCCCTCGGGGTAGCCGTTTCCATCCCAGCGTTCGTGGTGGTAGCGGACAGCCTCCAGGACGGGGGCGAGGAACTCGACCGGCTGGAGGATAGAGATTCCGATGAGCGGGTGCATGCGGATGAGCACCTCATCGTTCATACTGAGGTGTCCCATGCGAGCGAGCGAGCGATCGCTGAGGCCGATCTTGCCGACATCGTGGAGGGTGGCGGCAAAGCGAAGGACCTCCATCTTGTCGGGACTGAGATCGAGGGCGCGACCGAGCTGGAGCACGTAGTCGGTGACGCGCTCGGAATGGCCGAGGGTGTGGGGGTCTTTCGCCTCGATGGCGCGGGCGAGAGCGTTGACCGTCTCCCAGTAACTCCGCCGAAGATCCTCGTGGAGCCGAGCGTTATGGATGGCGATGGCGGCCTGCTCGGCGAATGCCTGGAGAAGGCGGCGCTCTCGGCGGGACCACTGGTGGCGGGAGCTGGAGTAGACTCGCAGCACTCCGAAGACATCCTCTCCTCTGCTCAGGGGGAGAGTGAGGAGCGAGACGAGGCCTTCGATGCTGGCCTGCTCGCGGTAGTGGAAGCGAGGATCGCGCCTGACGTCCAGGATGACGACGGTTCGGCCGGCGATGGCCTCCTGGTCGAGGGGGCTGTGGGAGAGCCGGACGGGACCTTTGGCGAGGTAGTCGAGGCTAAGCCCGTAGCTGGCTGCTGGGGTGAGCTCGTCCCGGCTTCGGTTCAGCAAGCGAATGGATGATGCCTTTGCGGCAGTGATCTTGACGGCGGTTTCGGTGATGGTCCGAAGCACCTCGGTGACACGCAGAGAGGCGTTGACGGAGCGGGAGACTTCGAGGAGGCTGGCGGCGTCTTCTCGGCGCTCATCGAGCTTGGCGAAGAGCCGCGCCGTTATGAGGCCGATGAAGTAGAAGAGGACGCCCCGGATGAGGATGTCCTTGAACGGCTGGGGCAGGCCGCCCTGAAGCGGGAGCAGGGCGGCCAAGAGGGCGGCTGCGAAGGCCGCGACGATCCCGCCGAGATCGCCGAGGAGGTAGCTGGCGAGAACGATGGGGATGTAGTAGAAGTGGATGAAGCTGCCAGCGCTCCCCCCGTCGAGCAGGGCCAGCAACGTGACGAGTACAAGGAGCAGGCCTATGGTGATGCCCGTGGATATGGCGGCTCGGTGGCGCCAGATTGTCTTCATCAGCACTGCACTTCAGGTTTTCCGGCGCCGGAAGGCGGTGGGCGAGCTTCCGGCACACGGTGTATCAGCGTTCGCTGAGCTCAGGCGGGAAACCTGCCGGGCAGCAGCGGGCGGGTGGCAGAATCCCCCTGGGGAGGAAATGGGGGTGGGCGCCGGCGACAGGAGCCAGGAAGGCTTCTGCGGGAAGAAATCGCTGGCGGCAGGTCTTGACGCAGGGGGGGCGTTATGCTAGACTGCATGGTGCAGACTTGATCACCCTGGGGTTCAGCGGCAGAGGGAATGGTGATCGTGCCAACGGCGCTGAGTCGGGGCAAGGTGGGAGGCAGAGCCAGCTTGACAGGGGTGCACGGGACGCCTTCGCAAAGGTGAGTGCCGGGGAACGGGCGGTCGTGAGATGGGTCGAGCGTTATCGTTCATAGGTCTTTCATCATCACGGCCGCACAGGCTCTGAGGTCCGTCGGATCCGAGCCGACCCACCGGCGAAGCCGGAGGGGGGGCGTGCCGAATCCGCCCGCGGAGGGACCGCGGGATTCGAAGAGGAGGTGGTTAGGCAGAAGGTTGAGAGAGCTTGAGCCCACGCGCGGCTCCATGCCTCTGGAGCGCGCTGGTAAACGATGATTCCAGTTTGATTTCAGATTTCCACCCTGTCAAGGAGGCGAGGCATGCTGAGAATGAAGTACCTAGTAACGCTAACGCTGGTAACGTTGCTCATGGTGTCCAGCGCGGCGTTCGCAGGACCGTGGATCGCGATGGAGTACGACGAGGCACTCACCCCGACCTCGGTGCCAATTCCCGTCGATGACGGCAACGGCTGGGTCACCGAGGCCGCGTTCAGTGATGTTCCTAGCACTGGACTCGGCGACGATGAGGACGAGTGGTTCTGGGCCTGGGGTGAGATCGAGGAGTGTGCGGCTACGCACACCGAGGCCGAGGACTTCATCGTCCAGGGCTACGGCGACGGCAGCTACCAGCCGGGTCTTGTGGTGACGCGCGGCATGATGGCCGTGTTCATCGCTCGGGCCGGTGGCTACACCGATGAGGTGGACGCGGTTAGCTTCCAGGACGTCCCGGACAGCTACTGGGCGTACACGGAGATCGAGCAGTGCGTCCTGAACGACGTGGTCAAGGGTTATGAGGACTACTTCGGGGAAGATGATCCGGAGACCACGGAGATAGTCGAGGGCGGCGACGCCTACCTGCCGACCACGATGGTGGACCGCAGCCAGATGGCGGTCTACATCTACCGCGCGGCCGGTCTCTCTACTGTTGCCTACCAGACCCTGTTCGACGACGTGGCTGACGACTGGTGGGCGGCCCTCGAGATCGAGGCCTGCGCAGACGCCGACATCGTTCAGGGCTACGGCGAGGGCATCTACCTGCCGGAGAACCTGGTGACCCGCGCGCAGATGGGCGTGTTCGTCTGGCGTGGACTCGTTCGCGGTGACGGCGATGTGGTCCTCGGTGGACCGGCTGTCTCCGACGACCTAGAGCTTGACCCCGGCGCGGGCAATGCTGGGTTCCTGCTGCCGAGCGCTGTCACCACCACCGGCTGCAACACGGTCGACGGTGAGGACGAGGATCTCCCGGTTGAGGGCGGTGCAGTCGTCTTCGTCGTGCTCGACGCGGCGCAGGTCAATAACGGTACCGTCGACTTCGACCTCGAGGTCTGGGATTACGGCGACCCCGAGGACGACGAGGACGATGTTCTCGACCCGGTTGACAGCGAGTCGGTGACCGTCAATGCGGCCAACTGCAAGGCCGCGGTGGACACCGCTGACGGCGTGCCGTATCTGATCGTTGCCTACCACGTCGCTGCCGCTGACGTTGCGACCGCTGGTGACTATGTCCTGACGCTCACGCTGCCGAATGGCAATGTGACCGAGTGGGAGTTCACGGTCGAGGAGTAGCATCCGGAAGAGGATGATGCGTTGAGGGGCTGACGAGCCTCCAGCGCCTGGAATGGGAGCGCCCGCCGCAAGGCGGGCGCTCCTCCTTTGTAGGGGAGGGCGGTGGCGCACGGGGAGGCCCTTTGGCTCCCGTACGACGTGGGCCGGCCTGTGTCTTGACTGGGGCGCGGGGGGCCGGCTATACTCAGCCGGTGGGGAGAGTCTGGGGCGTCGGCGTGGAGGGGTGTCCGAGCTGGCCTAAGGAGCGCGACTGGAAATCGCGTAGGGGGTCAAAAGCTCCCTCGTGGGTTCAAATCCCACCCCCTCCGCCATGGTTCGAATGCGCCCGAGGCGCACGAGTCCCGTCCCCTCAACTGACTGGCAGGCGACCGGCGGGCCGCTTCGCTAGGCCATTCCCTCGAGGCGGCGTTCGGTGATCTCGGCCTGGAGTGGCTGGCCCAGGAAGAAGCGCCCGAGCTCCTCCACGACGAAGGCGGCCATGTCCCAATAGCGACTGGGAGTGGGGCCGCCGACGTGTGGGGTGAGGAGGACGTTGGGGAGCGTGCGCAGGGGGGAGTCGGCGGCAGGTGGCTCGGGGTCGGTCACGTCGAGCCCGGCCCAGAGGCGCCCGGTTCGAAGCTCGTCGATGAGGGCGTCCTCGTCGATGAGGGCGCCGCGGGCGGTGTTGATGATGACGGAGCCGTCGCGGACGAGCTGCAGGCGCTGGCGGCTAATCATCTTCGTGGTGTCCGGACGAACCGCGGCAAGCAGGAAGATGACCGGGCAGTTGGCGAGGAGCTCATCCAGCGCCACGAGCTTCACGCCCCTGGCGGCAGCCGCCTCCGCATCCGCGTGCCTGCTGTAGGCCCAGATTTCGCACCCGAACGCCTGGAGCAGGCGGACCAGCTCCCAGGAGATGCTGCCCAGCCCCACGAGGCCGACGCGCTGCTCGATCAGCGTATCCGGGTTGAGGTCGCTGTGGGTCCCCCACCACAGGTCGCTCTGCCTCAAGTCCTCGCGGAAGCGGGACACTCGGCGGAGGCAGGCGATGGCAAGGCAGAGGGAGAGTTCGGCCACGTAGCGGGACATGGTCTTCGTGGCGCTGGTGATGCGCAGGCCGCGGCGGAAGAACTCGCTGGTCGGATCGGGGAGGAGGAAACGGACGCTGCCGGCGGCATGGGCGACGAGGCCGAGGCGGTCGGCTGCATCGAGGACCTGGGGCGTGAGCTGGGGGGACCCCCAGCCGGTGACCACGGCCTGGAACCCCGGAAGGCGAGCGGCCAGCTCTTCGGAGGAGAGCGAATCCTTCTCGTTGTAGACGGGGTCGGCGAAGCGGGCGAGTCGCTCTCTGACGGGGTGCGGGAAGAGCTGCTCTTGGAGCGTGCCCGACGGAAGGACGAGGACCTTGGGCTTCCTCATGTTCTTGCGCCTCCGTTGCCGGGCTCGTCGCTTCGCTCCCGGCCTAGATTGACCCCGCCGCCTTGGCGCGCCGTCTGCGCCGGCGGCGTTCGCGCTCTCGCTTCCCGGCCCACCAGCGATCGAACTCCTCCTGGGTGTCGAATTGGAGGTCGTGTTTCGGCCGGGCGGGATACTCGCAGGCCTCGACGTCGTAGCTGCGACAGACGAGGGGCCGGGTTTCATAGATGGAGCAGAGGTTGCCGCGGTTCAGGTGCTTGCAGCGCGTGCGCAACTCGACGTGCCAGCGCCGGCCCTCGAAGTAGACGCTGACGTTCTCGTGGGCGAGGAACCAGCTGAACTCGTCGAAGTCGGCTTTGGTCTTCGGGGCTTTGATCTGGATCGTGACGTAGCGGCAGCAACGGGCCTTGCAGACTGTGCGGCAGATGTGGCGCTGATCGGTGTCGGTGGTGCTGTTCTTCGGCATAACCCTCTCGCCCTGGCGGTGGGGTGTGACCGTTTGTCGTTGGCTTCGGCTCAAGCTGTACCCATGAGAGCCACCTGCCCGCACCGACAGCCGCGGCAGGGGTCGCGGCAAGAATGCCGCTCCTACGGACCAACGCCCGGCGGTCACACCCTGGCGGTGATGCATTTCGCAGTTAGAGATTATTTCGGTGGCAGAGGCCGTCGCGCCTGTCGGCGAGATCGGGACTGGCGCCGGCCGCGCGGCGGGCTCTCCGCCCGACGACGGCGGCCGCCCGCTACGTATCTGCGGCGAGCGTCGCGAGAAGGCGGCCGGCTTCCTCGCGAGCGGCGAGAAGGAGGCGGTCGTCTCGAGTGTGCCCCAACGGATCCGGGGCAACTTCCGTCTTGACTCGCTTCAGCAGCCTCTTGGCGGCGGCGAGGGCGCGAGCGTTCTTCCTCGCGCCCCCGGATGCCACGGCCTGCTCCAGCAGGTAGAGGTACTCGTAGTCCTCGAAGCCCTTCCTGATGACCTCCCAGCGGAGGCTGGAGCAGATGGAGGTCTTGCCTGGGTAAACGACGTGGGTGTCGCCGGAGGGCAGGGGGTTGCGGTCGGCGCAGTAGATGCTGGCCCCCGTGGCGTCGAGCCAGGGGGAAAGGGGGATGTCCACGGGGACGCCCTGCCAGGACTTCCACGAGTTGTAGCCCCAGTGGAGGAAGCCTTTGAGGCCGAGGCTCCAGGAGAGCCAGAAGATGATGCGGTTGCGTATCGACGGGTAATCGAGGAAGCGGTTGGGGTAGTGGCCCTGGGGGGCGAGGCAGACGTAGCTCCAGAGGTCTTCGCCGGGATTGCGTGGGGTATTGGGATCTATTTCCTGGATTTGGGGGACGCGCCAGTCCACGAGCCCTTCGAGGCCGCCGCTCATGACGGCGTCTATGGTGGGGACTCCGGGAAGCCACTGGCGGACCTTCCGCGCGCAGTGGGACCAGGAGGCTTCGTTGGCCGGGAGCGGCTCGTCGGCGACGTGCTGGACGCAGCGCGCGCCCCAACCGGCGGCCTTGAGGTGGGCGTAGACGGCCTTCAGGAAGTGCTCGACGAAGGGCTCGAACTCGGGGTCTGAGAGCTTCTCGCGGGAGGTGTCGAGGGGCTTGCCGTCGGACCCGGAGATGGGGAAGCGCCGCCAGCCGAAATCGCCCTCCCATCCGCCGATGCGGCCGGCGACGTGGGCGCCCTCGATCCAGGTGATGCCGGCCTTGCGGAAGGTCTTCACCCAGCGGTCGAGCTTGGAGAAGTCATAGCGGAAGCGGCCGGAGGCGTTTCGCGTTATGGTGACGAGGCTGGTGAAGGGGGTCAGGATCATGTCCTGCTTGTGGCGGACCATGTCCGCCGCGACCTTGGCGATCCACCGCCAGTGCTCCCCGGACCAGGGCTCGAGGTGATAGGCGTTCGCCAGGGGCATCTCCCAGAACCATTCCGTGTGGTGGAGGTGGAACTCGTCGGGAAGGGTGAACGGCCAGACGGTGAGCTCGATGGGCACTTCGCTTCGATGGCGCTCGCCTTCCTTGCTCCTGAGGTCGATGACGAGCACGCCCGCGTAGTCGCCCGGAGGCGTCCCCTTGGGGACGCTGACCGAGACCCAAAGGGGCTGTGTCCATTCGTCACGAATGGCGATCATCTTCTCTTCGAGGAAGGCGTCGGGGAAGAAGGCGGGGGCCTTGCGGAGGTAGCTGGCGGGGTCGCGGTTCTCGGGGGGGTTGTTGAGGACGTAGAGGCACCAGATCCAGGAGGCCGAGAGGTGCTTGCGGGAGATCGCCGCGCCGTTCGCGCCCACGAGGTCGGGCAGACGGAAAGTGGCTTCGGCGATTTCGAGGCCGCGGGGGATGCGGAGGGCGATCTGCGCGTCCTCGGTCTCGTTGCGAGCGGCCTTGAGGTGGATCGACGCCGCCGCCCCACCGGGCTTCAGGCTCTCGGGGAAGATCTTGTCCAGAGAGTGCGTCGTCCAGAGGTCGAAGTTCATGGCGCAGCCTCCTGTTTGCGCTGGCACATTGGTGGCGCTTTCCTTCTGGCCGCGGCGCACGGCTCCTTCAGGGTATGACGTGGCGAATCGATCTGGGAGCGATATCCCAGAGATGTTTGTCCAGGTCGATGCGGCCGTCTTCGAAAAACGTGACCCCCTCCTGCTCGAGCATGGCGCGCTGGACGCCGCTTCCGCCGAACACGCGGTCGGGCGCGAGGGCGCCGGAGGCGCTCACCACCCGGTGGCAAGGCAGGTTACGCTCCGGAGGCGCGCTGTGTATCGCCCAGCCGACGGTCCGCGCCGCGCGTGGGTTGCCGAGGGCAAGGGCGAGCTGCCCGTAGGTGACGACCGTGCCCCGGGGTATCTGGGACACCACTGCGTAGACGCGTTCGAAGAAGCGTGCCGGCACCGGCGGTCTTCCCAGATGAGGGTGTGCGCTGCCCTACAGCAGATTCGGCGAGGCCGAAGGGCGGACCTACCCAATCGGGGCATCGGGTAGGGCGCGGCCTCTTGCGGAGGGGACGGCGGCGGCACAGGGAAATAGAGTGCGGCTCGCGGCCCATGGAGTTGATGCTTGAGGCAAGCCTATCTACTGACCTTGCTGGCGGTGGTTCTCTGGACCACGGGACCGGTGGGCGCCAAGGCGGCGCTCATGGCGGAGCGCGGGCCGGCCCGCCTCACGCCGCTCCAGGTGGCATTCTGGCCCATCGCTCTTGGGTGGGTCGCGCTGCTCGGCGTGTCGCTGGCAAGGCGACGGTTGGGTCGGCTGGCCGACATCTCGGCGCGCGGGTGGGTCGTAATCGGGGCCATGGGCCTCACGGGATGGGCGGGCTACCCGGTCTCGCTGAACATCGCTTACACGCTGCTGCCGCTGCCTTCGGCGATGGTTATCAGCTATCTGAACCCCGTTTTCGTGGTCCTGTTCCAGAGCGCGGCCTTCGGTACCGTTGTCAGCTCGGTTTCCGGCTGGGAGCTGGCGTCGAAGGCGCGGCGGCGCCGCCCCGTGGTCCGGCTCGCTGTAGGCCTGATGCTGTGCTTACTGGGCGTGGCGGTGATCGCCACTGGAGGCAGGCTCTCGGCGCTTCAGGGAGGGTGGTCGCCGGGCGCGCTGGCGGCGGTAGTCGGCGCCATCTGTTGGGGGGTCTACTCGAATCTGGGCCGCTTCGTGGCGGTTCGGCCCGGGCGCGATCCGAGGGGCCTGGGCGACGTGCAGAACATCGGCGCGATGGCTGTGGGTACCGTCATCATGGCCGCCGGACTCGCCGCGGCCCACAGCCTACAGCCGCCGCCAGGCTTCGAGACAGCGCTCTACTTCGGTGGGTTGGGGCCGGCGCGGGTCAGCGCCTGGGTGCCTATCGTCGTGATGGCCGTTGGAAACTATGGTGCGGCCTACACGCTCTGGCTCTATGCCCTCGAAAGGGCGGAGGAGGCGGGCGAGGCGCACAAGCTCCCGCCGCTTACCTATCTGGTGCTGGTGCTGGCGATCGCGGGCGGCTGGCTCGTGCTGCAGGAGTCGTTCGGGCAGGGCTTCTGGCAGGGGGCGTCGCTGATCGCCCTTGGGAATGCCGTCACTCTGTGGCCGACTCGTCGCCGGCCAATGCAGGCGTGAGCGGGGCGGGATGCCGGCAGTTCCGCCGGGAAAGGAAAGGGTCATGTTCGAGAATCCGTTCGCGGCACCGGGCAAGTGGTATCGGGCGAACCTGCACGCGCACACGACCGTCTCCGATGGGGATCTGTCGCCGGAGGAGTGCGCCGACTTCTACCACCGCGCCGGCTATCAGGTGCTGGCCGTCACGGACCACAGGCATGTGACCGAGGTGGCGGGCGACCGCGCCGGGCTTCTGCTCCTGCGGGGGCTCGAACTGGACGGCGGCCGCTCGCGCCAGGGGACGACGTACCACATCGTGGGGCTGGACGTGCGCTCTCCGGGGCGGATGGAGGTGCCGCAGGGCGCCGCCGGTCAAGACCTGGTGAACATGATCCGAGAGGCTGGCGGGCTGGCTTTCGTGGCCCATCCGTATTGGTCGGGGCTGATGGCGGAGGACATCGTGGGGCTCGAGGGTTGCTTCGCGGTGGAGGTCTACAACACGGGGTGCGACCTGGAGGTTCTTCGCGGCTTCAGCATGGTGCACTGGGACGATCTGCTGACGCTGGGGCATGACTACGGCGGGCTGGCCGTGGATGATGGTCACGCCAGCGCGCACGACCACGGCCTGGGATGGACGATGATCCGGGCGGAGGAGCTGAGCGCCGAGGCGGTTCGGGAGGCGCTCGTGCGGGGCCGCTACTACGCCTCGACGGGGCCGGAGATCCTGGACCTCAGCGTCGCCGGCGGGCAGGTCTCCGTGAAGACATCGCCGGCGAAGTCGATCGCGATGGTGTCCATGCCGGGGATCGGGGCGCGCAGGCTCGCCGTCGGGAGCAACACCGTCATGTCTGCGGAGTTTCCCGTGCCGAAGGCCCGGTACTGCCGGATCGAGGTGATGGACGACCGCGGCAAGACGGCGTGGTCGAATCCGGTGCTGGTGGAGGAGGCTTAGGCGGGCCCTCTGGGGTGATTGGGGCGGCCGCTTCACTCAGCGCGGGGGTCGGGCTCCGGCCGCGCGACCGCGCTCACATCTGCCATCCAGTCGTGTCCCTGCGGGTATTGGCTCTGTAGGCATTGGAGCAGCCAGGTGTCAGTGTCCTTCATGGCTATGGTCCTGTGAGCCGCTAACCGTCATCGGCGATCTCGTCATACCGCCGAACGAAGTCCTCAATGATCGGTCGGACCGGCGGGCTTAGGTCTGAGGGGATTTCGTCTGTGGCGAAGAAGGCGGCGGCCTTGCCTTCGGCGGGGTCTACCCGATCTCGCCGGAGAAGTCGCGACAGAGATAGCTTACCGAGACGTTGTATACTTCATCGCCGTTCGGATAGCGATAGTAGAGCTCCGGGCCGGAGTATACACCGAACAGCTTCAGTGCGTGGCACGTGAGCCCCACTTCCTCATGGACCTCCCGAGCCGCGGTCTCCTCCAGTCGCTCTCCCAGCTCCAGCGCGCCGCCCGGCAGGCTCCAGGTGTCGTTGTCCGTTCGGTGGTGGAGCAGCACCCGGCCGCGGCCGTCCAGGAGTATCACGTTTGCACCACACAAGACCACAGGCCGCGGTCCGACGAGGTCGCGGAGTTCACGGTAGTAGTCGGCCATGCCCGAGAATAGCATATGCAGCGAGTAGCAGGCAAGCGGGTTGGGCGTCGACGAGCTCATTATGTCCATCGGTTGGGACGACTACGAACCCACCCAGGGCAACTACGACTTCGCTTGGCTGCATGACTTCGTCTCTCTGGCGGACTCCTACGGCATCAAGCTCCGCCCCTACATCTGCTATGCGCCGGAATGGGCGGGAGACGGGAACTGGAACTCCCCTCCTGGCGACTATCAAGACTGGTACAACTTCTGTTACGCGCTGGCCAGCGATATGAGCATCCACTCGAACATCCTCTCCTACGAGATCTGGAACGAGTGGAATGACGAGATCTGGTGGACTGGGAGCTTCGAAGAGTACGCCACCCAACTCCTCTAGATCGGGTCTGACGCCCTCCGTGCCGGCGACCCCAGCACAACCATCCTCATGGGCGGTCTCGTCTTCCCGCATTACGAGGCGATCGCGGCTTGTACCGAGGGAACCATCGAGCAAGCCTACGATATCGCGCCCATTCACTGCTACGCGGAGTACTACGGCGGCAGTAAAGATCCGCTGGAGAACCACCTGGACGAGCAGTATACGGATTGGTACGTCCCCACCGTCAACGAGCAAGGGGAGGGGGAACCCATCTGGTGCAACGAGGTCGGCTACACGACCTACGAGCGGACCGAGGAGATGCAGCGCCACTACTTCGCACGCGCCATCCCCTATATCTTCGCCTCTAACGGGAGCCTTGGCGAGATCGACCACTTCGACGCCTACGAGATCAAGGATCTGGGACCGGATGCGCCTGCCATCGGACCCGACGACATTCGCTATCTCGGACTCTGCGACCAGTTCCGCACCAAGAAGCTCGCCTTCGACACGGTCGCCATGTGGGTTGCGCTGCTCGATGGCAGGACCATAACCACACCCGTCAACAGCGACCTGACGATCACCGCGACCAGCGGCCGTTTCGGTAACGAGTACGCCTATCTCATCTACCGGGACGAAGGCGCCGGACCCGACAGCCAGATCGTCGTCCTCTATGACAAGAAGAACGAGCTCACCTGCGAGGCCACGCTCACCGACCCCGGCAGCACCTGCACCAAGTGGAACCTAGACGGTACTTACACCGATTGGTCGGCGAACTTCGATGGCACCACCATCTCCAACATTTCTCTCACACTGGACGAGGTGGCGATCTTCGAGGTGATGCCGTAAGACCCGCTGCAGCACGAAGCAGCGGAGTCGCAGCAGTCTAAGAACGGGCCCAGAGAACTGTCTCTGGGTCCGTTTGGCATGGGGGGCGTGCGCGTAGGCCAGACAGCCATGGTCTAGAGAAGTGTATTGTTGGCACGGTTTGTGCGGCAAGGCGCGGGAGCAACCGTGCACACAGATCCGAGTATGGGAGTGAACGCCAGAGTGCCGGGACGCTTTCTCGGGAGCGCCCAAGGACACATCGTAGGCGTGGCTCCGAGGTGGAACCGCCGGCAGTGGCGTGCGGGGTTCGCCAGTGCGCAGTTGCTGACGCGGCTGCGGCCAGACTGACTGCGGACGACAATAGCCCGACTCGTGGTCTAGTAAGCTGCATTCCAGAACGTCGCCCCGAACGACGTCTGCTTGGGAAGGAGGCAACAGATCCTAGCCCACCGAAATGACCTACGGACCCGCATCGTGATCGCGCGCCGGAAACGCCACCGGAGGCCGAGGTGAGGATGAACGTGTTCACAGGAAGGAACGCCGAAGGTGTAGCCGATTCCAGGCCGTCTCCTGTTCCACGAACGCTGGTACTCTCCAGGTTCCTGCGACGTCGACTCCGCTCTTCGGAGAGGGGATGCGGGAAAGGCGAGCACCATGAGTGGCTCCGCGCTCCGATCTAGCTCCCGAGGTCTGCTCTGGCAGATGTTTCGGTGCCTCGGAGCCAACGCGTTCTCCCGGTGGCTCCACCGGCAAGACCTTCTTGTTCTCTGCTATCATGGCGTTGTCACCCCCTCCCATCGGAAGAACCGATTCGGCTACGAGAACACAGTCAGTGTGGCAGAGTTCGACCAGCAGCTGTGCCTGCTGACGCGGCGGTTCCATCCGGTATCGGCACCCATGGTGCGGAATTGGCTCCGTGGTGAGTCGCAACTCCGAGACCGATCGGTTCTCGTGACCTTTGATGATGGCTACCGGAGCAATCTGGAGCTAGCGGCCCCTCTGCTGAAACGACATGGCGTTCCGGCCCTCATTCATCTGAGTACTGGATACATAGCGACGCAACGACTCCTGTGGCCAGAAGAGGTGCTCAAGCGAATTCTCGCCTGGCCGAGCACCGAGATTCGGGAGCCTGGCTCCGACGCAACCGTGTCAATACCGGGTACCCCGGGAAGCAGACAGCGGACTGCAGCATCCCTGACGAGGAAGTGCAAGGAGATTCCGGACGCTGCACGGCAGCTGTACTTGAGCTACCTCCGGCAGATGTCACATCCAGATACCGCAACCCGCGACGAGGAGCTGTCGGATTTCCTCTCATGGGCAGAGGTTCGCTTACTTGCGAGTCAAGGATTCGACTTCGGATCTCACACAGTCGAACACCCTGTACTAAGCCAGATCGGACAGAATGAACTCAAGCGTGAGCTAATATCCAGCAAGGAAGTGATTGAACGAGAGACCGGTCGCGAGTGTTATTCCGTTGCTTACCCGTTTGGGGAGGCCCGACATTACTCCCGGCAAGTGCTCGACTGTGCCGCTGAGGCTGGCTACAGCATGGGCTTCACCATCGGGACCGGCTTCAACTCTCGTCGTGTGGATTCCTTCGCGATTAGCCGTCTACCCGTGCCCGGGCATCTTCCGATGGAGATATTCGAAGGACAGACAAGCGGCGTTGCCGAGGCAATGAGGCAGCTGAGGAGATGAGTGAGAACGATCTCTCCAGATCGGTGACGACGTCCTCGCCCCTGCAGGCGGAACTGGTGAGCGACTTCGGGCAGCTGCAGGCGCTAGCAGAGGACTGGAATCGGCTTTGGCGTCTAACGAAGGGAAGGCAGATATTCCACCACTTTGGCTGGGCGTGTGCATGGTGGTCTGCATATGGCGGATCTTACGCGCTCTACACGCCAGTGATCCGCATGCAGGGCGAGGTCGTAGCGATTCTGCCCTTGGTGATGCAGGGCAGGACTCTGCTCTTCTTGGGCCACAACACCTCAGACTACAACAACTTGATGTGCGTCCCCAGCCATGGCGCCGAGGCGCTTGCGGCCGCTTGCGAGCTGCTTCTGGAGCACTCCTCGGAATGGGATGAATGTCGTCTCCACAATGTCGCGGAGGGATCTTCGCTGGTTGAGTCGATTGGACGGCTTCCCGGAGCGTTGCGTCGCCATTGCTGCCGGGGTCCTGACATGCTCTGCCACGCCTTGGACCTTCGCGAGCGAAAAGAGGAGAAGCTAGCGCGGCTGCTTGGGAAGTACAGTACGCGCCGTGTTCTCAAGGCACTACAGGCAAGAGGCTCGTTGGAATTCCGGCACTTAGCGAAACGGGCCACTATCAAGGAGCATTTGCCAGTCTTCGCAAGACAGCACATCGCCCGAAGGGCGATGGCGGGGGATCGTAGCGGCTTTCTGGATCCGAGATGGATGAGATTCTACCTGAATCTGCTTGAGGAGTTCGACGCGGACAGGCCTATCCGCTTCTCTGTGCTTGAACTTAATGGACAGCCAGTGGCTTACCACTTCGGGTTTGAGTTGGACGGCCGACTTATCTACTTCACGCCTGCATTCGACGTCGATCTCTGGGATCGAGCCCCGGGTGCTGCCCTCATGTACCACCTCCTTGACTACTCGCGGACTTCGGATGTGACCGAACTAGATCTCACATGGGGGAATGAAGCCTACAAGCTCCGTATTGCCAACCTAGCTCGGAGGAACCACAGATACCATCTCTTCTCCAGGACCGCGGTCGGGCGACTCCGGCAGGCTATGTTCGAGGCCAGAGAGTTGCTTCGGAACCTGCCGCCGGTCTACAATCTGCTGAAGGGGATTGCGACTAGGTTCACTGAGATGCACGCGCGTGTGCAGGAGTCACTGCGAACGCGGGGCGCAGTAGTGTTCTTAGCCAGGCTGCTTCGAGTAGTTGTGCGGACAATTCTCTACGCGCGAACCGAAGTGCTGTTGTACGCCTTGGATGCCTCGTCTCTTGTCAGGTCCACCAGCGCAGCAGGCTCTGTCGAGATTCGGCAAGCGACACTCTCCGACCTCGCCGTCGCGAGCCCGGGCAATCCAGACTTCCTGACGGCTGCCAGACTGACGATGTTCCGTAAGAGGCTGCAGCGCGGCGACGAGGTGTACACCGCCTATAGGGATGGGGACCTCGCGCATGTTGCCTGGCTTCGCACTACCAATAGGATAGCTCCCACGGCCGAGATCCAGTCAGACTGGCACTTTGACCTCCCGGATCTCGGTTTCGTTATCTTTGACTGCTGGACGGCCGAGCCTTTCCGTCGCCAGGGGATATACCGGGCCGTTCTGGGCCATCTGATCTCATTGTGCCTCGAGAAGCGGCGAATGGTCTGGATCTACACCGTAGAGGCAAACACTGCATCAAGGAGGGGTATCGAATCAACAGGCTTCAAGCTTCATTCGCGCGTGAGGGAAACCACCGTCCTGGGACGCTTCCGGAAGGTCCGAGTCGAGGCCGTTTGCAGGAGCCGACGCCAGTAGTGCTACGGCCGGGTGCGGCGGCTCTGTATACGTTGCCAGCAAGGGTGAGACACGGGCTAGGCTAGAGTTGAGGCGGACGTGAGCGGGTATCGCTGCTGGAGTAGGTGCTGAGAAGAGCACGGAAGCAGCAGGAATCGGGGGGCAGAGCCGTTGCAGCAGTCCTTCACGCGGAGCGGCGCGACGTCTGTAGTGGAGTCGCACGCGGCGACGGAGTAGGTCCCCCCGAGCTAGCCCTGAACGCTGTCAGCACCAGCAACTGGTGCGTATTGAACATCCTCTGCGGCTCCCACAGGATGAGGCTGCTGGGTTATGGGAGGAAGGCACTGCGTGGAGCTATCTAGTCCGGTACCCGTGATTGCTGGCTCAGCATCCCTTTGGAGTACGAGGATGCTTCCCCTGCCCCTAGGCATCCAACGGTCGTATTGATAGCGGTCTATCTCTGAGTACCCAGCAATCGGACCGAAAGCTATGACGTACTCGTCGTCATCTACCCACCACCAGCTTCTTCTCGGATCGCGGTGGTAGTCAGGATCGTAACCGTACCAACCATTGAACTCGAAACCGCCATCGATCCGCTGATGGCGTATCCCCGCCCTCTGCGTGAGGTCGCAAAGCGCCTGCCAGCGTGCCCTGTTCCAGGAGAGGTAGTCGTGCGTAGCGGCGACGCTGAAGATAGCATATGCGGCGAGAAGCACAGATGCTACGATTAGCCCGCTGCGCGGGCTGCGTCGGCGTCCAGGTGACATCGAAGCAGCGAGGCCGATCATCGCTAACGGTAGAAGGGGTAGGATGTAACGATCGAAGCCGCCGCAGATGCCGAGCGGAAGGAAGTAAAGGGCACAGCCCGATAGTGCCAAACAGAGTAGCCAGCGTTCGCACGGCATGTTGTCTCTGTGCTGGCGCAGGCACAACCGCACAGCGTCAGTCGCGCGCGCGGTAAGAAGCACAGCACCAATCAAGCTGGCGGCAGTTACGGCGATCCACAAGGGCCTTGGACCGGTCGGCAGATGCGGCATACTCAGAATGAAGGTGTCGCGCAGTGTCGGTGGTCCTGAGCCGATGTCATACAGGATGTTCCCCCACAGCGGCATGAGCCGCTTCTTCCAGATGAAACCGGCTATGCCAACCCCCAGGGTTCCGACGCCCAGCACGCTGCCGGGCAACGAAGGACGCCGGGCCACAGCCTGTGAAGCCAGGAATGGCAGAAGGAACAGACCGACATAGAGAACTGTGATTCCCATTCGCATGGTGAGATGGGCGAGCAGTGTGGGCCCCGGCTCGCGCAGACTCCCAAGCAGCCGGTCCTGTGAGTAATCGTAAAGCATGGGCAGTGCGAGCGTCGATCTGAGCCACAGGCGATAGCCGAGGAGCGCCGCCAGTGCCAGCACGCTGGGTAGCAGCGCGATGCTCAGCATCTGTTTCCTCGTGCCGTTCTTCACGAGGTAGGCGACTGCGAATGAGAGAGGGATGACGACTCCAAGTTGCCTTACAAGTGTGGCAGCGCAGGCAAGGAGCGATCCCAGCGCTATCTCTGATGCCCTATCATGCCGCACGCCGCGTATGAGCAGGAGGAGTGAAACCGTGGTGAGGCCGAAGAACGAGACGTCGGTCATGAAGGTGTGCGAGAGGTTCAGGTAGATCGGGTTCACAGCAACGACAAGCGCGCCAACAACAGCTAGCGAGTTCGCAGTCCTCGCCTCTCTCAAGAGGCCGTATGTGCCCAGAATACCTATCAGACCAAGCACCAGAGTCGAGACGCGCAGGGCCGTGAATGAGAACCCTGATGGCAGGCAGAACAGAGCGCCCCAGAGGACCTGGGCGAGGAGCGGCATTGACGTCCAGCCCGTCAGCCGCAGGCGACCCTCATCTAGGAGGTGTAGAACAGCCCTGCCGTAAGACCAGTCGTCATTTAGTGGAAAGTCTCCCGTGGGGTTCACGAGGAGCGTCCCGCATAGCCAGAGGGCGGTAATGCCCAGGATGGCCGCGCCTTGGCCGCGCCTCCCCAAGCGGAGCATGTGTGCCTTGGACCAAACCGCCCATGCACGTGTCATGTCCGGGCCTCCGCTACCGCAGAAACGCATGCGCCTCCAGTCGATGCTGCCTCGTGAGAGGCCTGCTTTCTCTGACTGGCGTCACCGCCTGCGGATCACGCGTCGGCTGCCAGCGCGCTCCCTGCCTCACGCTGGCAGGGAGCGCAGACACCACCTGTTGCGTCTGCCCCGCAACCGGGTCCCGAGAGGGAGCGCTGTGTTGTTTCTCACGAGTCGAGCCCCGCGTCATAGCGCTAGGTAGGTGGCCTGTACCGGAGCTACCTCGGAACTCGAGAACCGAGGACCTGTACGGTTCACGGTGCGGGACGGCATCGTGTCCTTCAGAAACGCTACGGACCTGCCAATCGCACTTTGTACTCGAACTGCCTTGATCCGCCGTCGCCCTCAATGTGATCGACCACGGTCCAGATCCAGATCTCCGCCGGATCCTCCGGGTTCGGGGCGAACTGCGGCGTTACCGGAGTCCCGTCGACCAGGGCGCTATCGGGCACATACGTCGTGCCAGCAGGGATGCGCCCCTGTATCTTCACGCTTGTCAGGGGGTCTGGGAATGGGTTAGTGCACGTTGCCGCATACGTCACTTCGGCACCGGGCATCGCCGCGCTAGGCGTCGCTGTGAGAGTGACTGTTGGCTGACCGCCGACCAAGATGGCAGCCTCTCCGTTCCGTAGGGTCACAGAGGTGGTTGGCGCACCCAGCGTGCCGTCGTCGTAGACAGGTTGGTACCAGCCACTGAGATCGTGAGTCGTCGCGGTGTTGTTTGCGAAGGTGCTCCGCGCGGCATCATAGCCAGACTTGGGCTTAAGCAAAACCAAGCCATTGCTATACGCTCGGGCGAACACCTTGTAACGGCATTTCGCCACGTCTGGGTAATCAGGATGCCCGGGGTCCGCCCCCTCGGCAAGGACCCACACGCCCCACGGAGTTATGGTCGAAGTACCGGCTGGCACGGTGTCAGTCGGCACACCGATGTCAACCTCTAGAGCATGAGACCACATCTTCTCATTAGTGTCGACAGTAGGCCAGTAGCCATACCCCCTGTAGGCTGCCCAGTAATCGTAGCCGGGATTCTGGAGTAGGTAATAGGCTGCAACGCCGAAGATACGATCCCTTGCCCACACGGCAGGTGTGTCCGCAATGTAGTAAAGCAGATTGTACTGATGTTGGAGCAGTTGGATCTTGCCAGCCTCGCGGGCGAGCCAGTAGGCAGATAGCGGATTGAACGGGCCGTATAGGCCCCCGGGGAGTGCTCCCTGCCAGTCCCTGGCCGTGCTCCACGTGCTGAACATCCCTTCCCGAACACACACATCGAGTACACTGTCGACTGGCCAGTGCCCCTGGCAGACATTGCCGCCGATCAGCACCCGACCGCCGTACAGCTCTTTAGCGTACGACAGCATCTGCGCAAGATCAGCCTGCCAGTCCGCCGATGCATCCCCGCCTGGGCTCCGAGGGTACTCGAGTATGTCACCACCCCATAGGAATCCATCGACGGCGTCGAACGTGAGCAAGCCGTACCCAGTTGTCTGTCCCCAGTTCGCTGGCTCATCCAAGACTGGCCCGTACATCTCTATGATCACCTTGACGATGTCGAATGCGTTGATGTTTAGCTGCCACTGAGGTCCAGATGGCGGCGGTCCCCAAGACCAGCCGGAATACCGTGCGTGCTGTCGTCTCCGCGCCGTCGCGCTCGCGTTTGCCAGGTTTGCGAACTCAGCATCGTCGACATAGCCATCGCTGTTCTTGTCGTTGGCTGGGTCCCATCCGGGAACGTACACCTTGTAGTTGCCAGCAGCTGCGTCGAACTCGGTTCTCAGCCAGGCATAGGTCTTCGAGACATCATAACTCGCTCGGATTGGCGAGAGCTTGTCGTACGAGTAATGAAGATAGGCGTCATCGACGTCGCGCCCGAGAGCGATGGCTTGGTCCTCGATCGCCTGTTGGCGCTCGCTCCCCTCAATCGCCGAAACGAAGAAGGCGTACCGTCCGAGGCCGCCAACTGTAGGATCGAGTGAGCGGTAGTAGTCCAGCAGGCGCGCGTCCGCATCGGTGATGAAGTCGTAGTGCTGTGCTGCCCAGGCATACACTTGCTGCTTCTGAGACTGGGCCATGCCATCAAGGCCGAAATTCCAGCCCGAGGTTCGACCTGACTTCCAATGCGGAGATCCTGCCTGACACACAGCAGGAATGGCCAGCAAGAGCGCGAACCAGATGACGCGCGATACTCGAAGCATTTCTCCCTCCATCTCACCACAATCGCCAGTGGGTTAGCGTGCTACCCCGCTAGGCTCGCAACCCGCCGCCAACTGCTTGCGCGAAACCATGAACAGCCTGAAAGCTCACCATGTGTTGCGTAACCTTGGCCCGATCCCCCTGCCGCCGTCGCTCGGGTTCAGGCAAACCGGCCGGTCCATGTTCCGGCAACGTAAGGCGACAGATACGATGCCCTTCAGACTTCTCATTACCCTCGCGCTGATGTGACGAAACAGCCTGCGCTATCCCATTCTGACTATTCCATAGGCGGCCGGATTTGTGTCACGAAGGTTCGACCCGCCACGGCGCGTCTCCGAGGCTGTCAGGGATGCCCTCAATTCCCGGTGGAGCCACTTACTGAGCGCGACAATGGGGCAACCGCCTTGTCTGGCGGGGAGAGTGCCTTCCCGGGCTCGGAGTGGCGCGCGCAGCTTCACGTGCCTGCCTCCAGGTTTGTCCCAGGAGCGCCGAGCACTCCACCCAGCTATAGCGAGAGGCGACGGCGGTCCTGCCCTCCTGGCCAAGCGAGGCCCCGAAGCCTTGGTTCTTCAGTAGAAACGCCGTCTTCTCCGTGAGAGCCGTGGGGTCATCAGCGACAAGGATGTGCCGGGAAGGCTCGAGGTCAAGGCCCTCAGCTCCCACCGTTGTCGCGACAACCGGTCTCCCCATGGCCATTGCCTCCAGGATCTTCAGCCGAGACCCGCCACCCATCCGTAGGGGTACGACCACAACGCTCGCGCGAGCAAGGTAGGGGCGGACGTCCGGAACCGCGCCTGTGACTTCCACGTGGTCGGCACGCTTGGCGAGCGCGCAAAGGGATGGCGAGGGTCGTCTGCCGACGACGGAGAAATGGGCGGCCGGAACTCGTTGTCGGATCAGAGGCCATATCGCCTTCAGGAAGTACCGCGCAGCGTCATCGTTGGGCGCGTAGTCCATTGCCCCCGTGAACACGACGAGGCCCGGCTCCGCGGCTTCGCCCGTGGGCGTGAAGTAGTCGGTGTCGACGCCGTTGGGTACGACTGTGACGTTCGGGATGCCATAGTCCGTCCGGAGGCGGGTCGCATCCGATTTGGTCACGGCTGTAACCCAATCGTAGCTCCTAGCCAGTCGGCCCTCGTAGCGTGCCATTTTAGCGGCCTGGTGGGCGAAGTAAGCCGAGAGGAGAGGGCTTCGGCACAGTCGAGCGCGCTGACGCCATACGTCCGCCTCTACGTTGTGTGTGGCAAGGATCCTGGGCCCGGATGCCGGCGTACGCAGGTAACGGTGAAAGCCGATGTTCTCACACTGGATCACATCGAAGGGCATGGCCGCCAGTTGGGACAGACAGTGCTCCGTGGCGGGCGTGCAGTACCTCGCGACGCTGTACGGGTAAGGAGATAGCAGGTTCAAGGCTGCACCGGCCATCATCCTCGCCCTCCGCGGGCGACCGCGCCAGGGAAGGACGACCACCGCGTCGCACATACGCTCCAGCTCGCGAAGAGACGCCTGTCCCGCAGGACCGGGATCGAGTACCGCAGCAGTCATGGCGTGTCGTCGTGCGAGCGGCTTCAGGAGGCCGAGGATGCGTAGCCGCGCGCCTGAGTCAGCCGGGATCGGCACCTCTCCGAGCACCCACAGAACTTTCATTGGCGCGTCCTCGCCGCGAGACTATGCCCCTCTGCGCCGCCTGGAAGTCTCCCAAGCGCCCTTCTATACACATCGACTATTCGATTCGCCGTCTGCTGTGCCAGGAACCGGCTCTCAACGCGGTCCCGCGCCGCCCGTCCAAGCGCGACCGCCTTCACAGGAGCTGCCAGCATCTCCCCCATCGCGCACGCCAGCGCGCTGACCTCGCCCGGCGGGACGAGCTTGCCGGTTACGCCGTCTTCGATGAGGTAAGGTACATCGCCGACGGCGGTGGCGACGATCGGGACCTCAAGAGCGGCAGCTTCAAGCACGGCCATCGGCATGCCCTCGCTGCGAGACGACGATACGAATACGGAGAAGACGCGCAGTATGCTCGTGACATCAGGGCGAACTCCCGCAAACGTAACATGGTCGGTCACGCCGAGCTCCCGCGCCTGTGCCGCGAGGACATCCCGAAGTGAGCCGTCGCCCACGATGACGAGGTGAAGATCGGGCGCGTCCGCCAGTAGTCGGGCAAACACCGCGAGCAGCAGGTCATAGCCTTTCTGCGGTTCCAGGCGGCCGACGGTTCCGATGATCCGACGACCATCGGGAACGCCGAGGTCCGCGCGAAGCTGGCGCCTCCGCTGGGGCGAGAGGCTTAGGGAGACGAACGCCTGCGGGTCGAGTCCGTTGCGGATGATGGTGACGCGATCTCTGGGGATGCCCCTCCGCGCCATCGCCTCCGCCACTGACTCGGCAACTGCGATGATCGCGTCCATCCGGCGCAACAGGCGCGAATCCAGGAAGTGGTAGAAGGCAAGTCTCAGCCCTTGCCGGTCATAGCCATGGTTCGTTGCGACGAGTGGGAGCGGCAGATTGCGCAACGCCAGGTACCCGTAGAAGTTGGCCTTGTAGTCATGTCCGTGAAAGACGTCAATCTCTTCTTCGATCGCCAATTGCCGCAGCGCCCGTGCCGCCCTGAGATCGAACCGTCCCCGGCAACGCAACGGAAGGGCGCGACAGCCTTGCTCCGCGGCCGCCCGCAGGAATGGCCCTTCGTCATCGTCCGGCCGCCGGAAGTCCATGACGAGCGGCTCGACGTCGAGTTTCGGCTGGTGGCGCACGAGGTCCAGTATCACCTGTTCGGCCCCGTAAAGCCCGCAGGAGCCGCGGAGGTGGAGAACTTTGAGATGCCCTCCGCTCACGGGATTTGCCTCGCAATCCTGGGGCCAAGCCAGGCGGTCAACGCCCGCGGCATCCGTCGCCAGCAGGCTCGTGCGCGCTGCCAGCGCTTCGCCTCGGAGTGGAGTTGTGGTGCCGCCGTCCCCGACACTGGCCGGCACCACCAGGTCAGCGGTATCTCGGTCGTCAGCCACTGGGCCTTGAACGAAGCCGCGCCGGAACCGGTCGTCGAGCGGCCGAAGTTCACCGCGGAAAGACCTTGCTCGATCGCGTAGCGCACCACAGACCACGTGAGCAAGTAGTTCGCGCCCTCTCTGCGGAATCGCTCGTCAGTCGCGCCCCATAGGAGATGAAGCTGGTCCTTGTCTCGCAGCACGAGCTTGGCGGCCACCGGGCGGTCGTCGAATCGGGCGACGAAGACCTCTGCCTGCCGCTGGAACTCGCGGACCACCTGCTCGAAGAACTCGGGGCCGTAGACCGGGCTGCCAAGCCGGTGCATACTAGCGACCATGAGGCGGTAGAAGGCGCGAAGGTTTGCATCATCTGCGCCGCGTGATACGACGATCCCGGACCGCTCGGCGCGCCGGACGCGATTCCGTACCTGTTTGCGGAAGGACTTCCAGAGGCCGGATTCGCCCGGCGCGAGGTCGAGTAGGAAAGTCGATTTCCGCTGGACCCCCTGAAACCCAAGCAAGGACGCGTCGCACGCAGTTGGCTGTTGCTCCCTGATCTCGACGTAGTCGGCCGCCAGCTCTCGGGCGAGCGCGACCGACTCGGACATGAGGGCGTTCGCAGCTTCGGCGTCATCACAGGCCAGGCCCCCCATGTAGAACGGCTGGGACACGAGCGCTCTCCCCGCAATCCGGCTTGTCACGAGAGTGAGAGGGAGAGCGCCGACAGGCCGGCCGAGGCGCTCCGCCACCAGCGCGCAGGCGATGCTCGCGTCTGTCGTTGCGGCGAAGATGCGAGCCCACCTTGGATCGTGGAAGGCCGTGGCGAGCGCGCTGTGGTCGGCGAATGCGCGCCAGGCCGGATCGTCGGGTGTGCAGAGGCGAACGGCGACAGCACCGTGCTGGCGAATGTCCGAAGAAGGCTGAGTATGCCAGCGCTCGCACAGCCGGATCCCCAGCGCGCGGATCGGTCGAATATCGTGGGCAAGCCGAAAGCCAGCCGCGAAAATGGCGCGCTGAGAGGCGGCGTTGCCGGCCTCGGTTGCGATCCAGAGGCGCCGGACGCTTTCCTTCTGCAGCCTGGATGAGAGAACATCAAGCGTAGCGGCAAAGAGCCCACGACCGCGAAACGGCCGCTGAGTGCGGACATTGTAGATATAGGCCTCCCGCGGCCCCAACGGCAGCGTCCGCCCGATCGAGTCGAGCCGGATCCGATCGAAGCTGATCCACTCGTAGTGGGCGATAGCCCCGCCCTCGCGCGTCACAAAGCACCGATCGCCGCGAGCGAAGCGGCGCCGAAGCTCTGCGGCGGGGTGGTACATGAGGCGGGCCAGCTCCGGACACTCGCCCTCGCGCACTTCCTGCGCGATGCCGGCGGGAGTCATGGGAGCGGGGTCGTCCGCAAGGTTCCTGACATAGACCAAGCAGCGTGGACTTGCGACAACAGCCCCCGCAACCGTCGCGGCCGAGCGCCGGAGAGTTGACGCAATGCCCTCGTTGCGCGCGTAGCGCCAGGGTCCCGCGAAGACGCTCATAGTGTCTTTCCCCCGACGTGGGCGCTCTCAACTGCTTGGCGACCAGAGGCACTACTCCCCCCGGTCGGCTCCCAGATTGCCCCGGTCTTCCCGGTGAGGAGTCGGCATAGCCCCGCTAGGGCAGCCAGGTTCACCCAGAGGAAGTATGCCGGTGCGGAGACGACCCAGCCGAACCGCGCGCCTCGTGGCAGTAGCGTCCCTATCACCGCCAGCGTCAGGAAAGTCAGCTGCGCAATGAGCAGAGTACGGTACATTGTGTGGCCAGACAGGGCGATGGAGCTTGCCAGAAGAGCGATGAGGAAGAGAGGCGCAAGCCACCGCAGCAATCGGTGCCAGAAGGTGAGGGCGATCAAGGCGCTGTGGCGGACCGGGTTTGCCAGCCCCCGTACTTCCCAGAGCGCCCGCAGGCACTGCAGCACGATGCGCGACCGACGAGCGAACTCGCAGCGCACGTCTGTGATGCGGCGGATGGTTGCCACCGCCCCCGGGACGTATAGCGTGCGGTAGCCTCGTTCGAGCAGCTTGAGTGGGAGCGTGAAGTCGTTGACGAGGTCTTCGCGCACGGGCGCGAAGAGATCTGCACGCACCGCGTAGATGCAGCCAGTGGCGCCGAACAGAACGCCGGCGCGGCTCTGGTTCGCGCGCAGGGCGAGTTCGGAGCGAAGGCGGAGACGGGAGCCCGCATGGATCGTCGTCTCCCGCGTTCGCTCAGGAGCGCGGTAGGCGACCGTGCCGGTCGTGCAGCCGACGGCCGAGAGCGCGAACGGCCGGACGAGCTGTCGCAGCGCCTCCGGCGCGAACTCCGCGGACACATCGGAGAACACCAGCACTTCGCCCGTGGCGCGAGCGGCAGCCGCATTCTGCGCCGCCGTCTTCCCTCTGCGCGGAGCCGTCACACATGTCTGTACCCCTCTGGATTTCCAGGCCGCGGCGACCTCCAATACGATTGCGGGCGGTCCGTCGGCCGCGACAATGATCTCCAGTTGTCCAGCAGGGTAGTCGAGCGCGACCGTGTTCCGCAGCTTCTCCTCGAGCAGCGCCGCTTCATTGTGCACCGCGATGATGACGGAGACGGAAGACAGTTCGGCCGGGTGCGGAAGCTTCGTATCAGACCGGCGCGCTCGCGCGGCGGCCAGCACGAGCAACGGATAGCCGACATAGGCGTATCCGAGCATCAGGATAGAGAGCCAGAAGAGAAGGATCGGAATCGGGGTCACGGCCCACCCCCCATCCGTATCCGGGCTCGCAGGACGGCTCCCCGCAGACGCATGCTGTTCTCATGGCCGATGGCGCGCCGCACCAGGGTCTTCGCCGTTCCACGCACTCGAGCCGCGGCTGCTCCCCACGGCGTCAGAAGTCGCCGGAACGCAGTGAGATCGGCGCCCGAACTGACGCCAATCCGGCGTACCGCGAACGGAGGATGCCCCCACTGACACAATCCCGTCAAACCCGGGCACAGGCCTGAATATCCCGCTCTGCGCGCGGCCTCCCCAACGCGCGCGTTTGAAAGGCCGAAGGGCGCTGCCAGAAACGCAATCGGCTGTCCGATCGCGGACTCCAACTCGGCTCGCGAGCGAGACAACTCCTCCCGGAGGCGATCCTCACTGCACTCCACCAGAGGTGGATGAGTGTGCGTGTGCGAAGCGATCTCCCATCCGGCCTGGGCAAGTGCCGACCACTCTTCGGGCCGCAGCGGCGGATCCACCTCTCGGGCTGAGTCGAAGACGGAGGCCTGTGGGTCCGTCACAACGAAAGCGGTGGCCGTCATCCCGTGCCGCTGCAGGATTGGCAGGGCCTGCGTCCGAGTGCTGCTCCAACCGTCGTCGAATGTGATGACCACCGCCGGCCCCACCGGGCGCTCGCGCACCCTCCCGGTCAGTTCGGTAAGCGATACGGTGGTGTAGCCGGCTTCCGCCAGGCATGAGATCTGCCGCGCAAACTCGGCTGTAGGCACGCCAGGGACCTCTGGCGTCCTCTCTTCCGCGGCCCCCAGTATTCGATGATAGACGAGGACCGGGAGGCGGCCGGACGCTGCGCTCTTCCCGCCCCTCAGCGTCAGGGCGAAGAGGAACAGGCATGCCGAAACCAATCCACCAGTGCCTAGGTCCATTCTGCCAATTCTCGTTCGAACCGTCGCTCCGCAACCGAGTCGCTGTGAGGATTGGCAGCTTCCTCCAACGCTCGATCGATTCGCGGCACGACCGCCTGCCAGGTGTAGAGTTTATGAGCGGCATTCCGGCAGGCCTCAGACTTCTGTCGCATTCCCTTCTCGTCGAGCAGGAGCTGAGTCAAGAGAGATGCGACCTCCTCCACCCGGACCTCGTCGAGCGCGACACCGTATTGGCTGGCGATTGCGCCAACATGAGGGTTCGTTCGTAGGGCCACCGGAACGCAACCGCAAGCCATCCCCTCCAGGGCAGACTGCAATCCCCCAACTGGTCCCAAGTTGATCAGGGCGCGTGACCTCCAGTAGGCCTTCTGCAGCGCGGTGCGCCCCAATCGTAGGTGGCTGACAACACCGGGCTCTTCCAGCACCGCGCCGACAATCTCCAGGCGGGCACGGGGGATTCGCCGCCCGACCTCCCGAAAAGTTTCCAGGACAGCGTTTCCGCCGTGCCGGGCAAAATCGTTCGACACGACCAGCATGCCGGTCTCCCGTTGAGGGACCCCCGCCGGTATGCTCGAAGGCTCGAACCCACTCCCGACCGTCACGATCCGGTCAGCGGGGACGCCATAGTCCCTGCACACCGAATCGGCCGCGGCCTGGTTGAACGTGAGGACGCGCGCCGCGCCGCGATAGACGTCACCTTCGAGACCGAGCCACTCATCCCGCTCCCGCTCGGGGAACGCCCAGGGCGGATAGACGCGGCAGGCCTGAGCAGCGGTCATGTCGATATAGAGCACGTACGGCGCTGCCGTCCGATCCCCGCCTGGCGCGAAGAGCGCCGAGATCTGAAGCACTACGTCGTACTCGCCATCAGTTCCGGCCAGCATCCTCCCAGCGCAGCGCGTCCGCCGCCGGAATCCCTCCACCGACTTCGGGCGCCTGGACGCACGGTCGGCGAAGCGCCGCTTCCAGCGCGCCATTGGCCACGAGAAACTGCCGATGATATCTGCTGCCCGCTGCGCCCGGCTCGTCGGCGGGACGCGACACACTCTGAGCTCCCACCGATCGGCAAGATGGCGGATGAGATCGTCGTCGATCCCTGAGAACCCGCCGGCTTGCGTGAGCACTATCGCGCGCTTCACGTGATGCTGCCTATCTCGTTTCACAGTCGCTCTCGGCCGTTCTCCACAGTCAGATCACCTCGGTTAAGCGACCGGACCACCTGGGCCGGATTCCCGACCGCCAGGCTGTACGGCGGGACGTCACGGGTGACAACTGAGGATGTGCCCACAACGGAACCCTGACCAACGCGCACTCCTGGAAGGATGCGCACATGGGATGAGATCCAGCAGTTATCTTCTATCGCTACCGGCTCGATCTCGCTCGCGCTCATCGGTTTGCCCGTAAGGCGCGCCTTCGGGTCAACCGGGTGGGCGGAGTTGTCGAAAATGGTCGTGCCGGGCCCGATGATGCAGTCCGCACCAATAGACACGCGGGAGGCGATGAAGATCGCCACGTCGCAGCTCACGACCGACCGGTCGCCGACGGTCAGCACGGCTTCCTTGCCGGAGATCCGTGCGAACGCAAAAGTCGTCGGAGCGTCGATTGTCACACTCTCGCCGATGATGATTCGTCCTTGCCCAACTACGAGCGGAGGCGCTCCCACCAGGTGGAGTCCCTTGCCCACCTGCGCGCAGTAAGACCGAAAGAGCGGGTCGCAGTACAGCACGCGCTTGAGGAAACGCCAGCTCGTGATGCGAGCGTTCCTTTCCGCTCGCAATAGGCGCCCCACTACAGCGGGAAAAGGCAGTCTGAACGTGCGATGGCAGGACCAGAGCGAATACATCAGACGGCCAAGCCCGTCCTCTCTGGCCTTGGTCCTCCGTGCAAGGCGCTGTCGCAGCGTGTCTCGCCTTCGTTCAGACGTGGCGGTTCGCATTCCCATTGTCACCTCTTGCGCTTTCAGTCTCTACACAAGGAAGCATACAGGCGCTCGAACTCTGTAATCATCCTCTCCGCACTGTACCAGTGCGCGGCGCGAACGCGCCCTGCGCGTCCCATCGCCCGTGCAGTGACCCCATCGGACAGGACATCGACGATTGCGTCCGCCATGGCCGAAACATCGAATGCCGGGACCAGTCGCCCCGTCTCGCCATCCACAACAATCTCCTGCGGGCCCTGCTGGTCCCACGCGATGACTGGAAGAGACGCGGCCATTGCTTCCACCGCCACCAGTGAGAATGCCTCCCATCGAGCCGGAACGAGCACGACGTCAGCTATACCAAGCACCTTTGCAGTGCTGTTCACCTGGCCCAGAAACCGTACCGATCCGTTGAGTCGCAGGCGGGCCGCCTGCTCCTCGAGCGACCTCCTCTGCGAGCCATCTCCGGCTATCACAAGGACCGCTGACCTGAGCTGCTGGCGCATCTTTTCGAAGCAGTCGAGCGCCAAATCTAGCCCTTTCTCAGGTTCCAGGCGCGAGATGACGGCGACAACCGGCCGTGTTTCGGCGATCCCCAGCGCCTGTTTCAGCCCATTGCTCCGCCTCGGAGTCTGGAACGCGTCCAGCCGGACCCCGTTGGGGATCGTCGCGATCTTGCGCGCCGGCACTCCCATCTGGTGCACCATCCCACGGACGTAGTCCGACACGACGACCACGCGATGGGCAGCCCGCCAGGCCTGCCGTTGCACCCACCGACGCCGAGGCCGGTCGAGGTCGTGGGGCACGCCGTGAACGTGTGCTATAGCCGGCCGTCCACCGAGGCGCGCCGCCAGGCAACCGTAAAGGTTCATGGTCCCCAGGTGGCAGTGGATGACGTCGGGCCTCTCTCGGCGGATGACCCGGGTTAGGTCCCTCAACAGCGTCCAGTCCAGGGCTCGCCTCTTCGCGAGCCAGTGGATGCGGACGCCGGCCGCGGCCAGTTGCTCTGCCAACCACCCCGGTTCCAGCAGCCCTACCTCCGACTGGATTCTCTCCCGCCCGCACCCCGTGGCGAGGGCAGCGACCACAGCCTCCGCCCCGCCCCTGCGACTGGAGCCAATGAGTTGGAGCACGCGAATCGGTGTCATCGCTTCGCCATCTCCCGGGCAACCTCGCCAGCTGAGCTTTCGGTTGCCACCTGCGACAGCGCGACCGACAACCCGGCAATCAAGTAGAGATAGGGATAGGTAAGGACTGTGATGAACACTCCGCTCACGAGGTACCCGACGAGGCTCGCGTCCAGGGCATAGGACAGCCGGGTCAGCGACGATTGCTCCTCTCCGGCGCGTTCTCGCAACCCGGCCCGAGTCCGTCGGTTGGCGAGGAACGTCGCCGCGATCAGAAAGCCGAAGGCGAGGAGGCCGACGACGCCCAGCTCGGCGGCCGCCATGTAGTAGATGCTGTGCGCCGTGAGGACCCCCCTCTCACCGCTCAGACGGTAGTCGGACCACCGCGCGTTGTTGAAGTTCCCGGCGCCCACTCCGGTGAGCGGATGGTCGAGGAACATCTGGGTCGCTACGCCCCAAGCATCGTATCGGGCTTGAACGCCGGGGTCTGTTCGGTAGGCGCCTGTTGTGAGGGTGGACATTCGCTGGCGGAAGCTCTGGGGAGCTGCAAACCAGAGAGCCGTCAGGCAGCATAGGCCCACGGCGGCAAGGAGGAGCTTTCGTCGGCTGAGAAGCCATGCGAACCCGAGGATGCACACGATGCCGACAGCGCCTCCCCGAGAACCGGTGAGGGCCAGGGAGTAGGCGAAGATGCCGGTCACGACGGCGAAGACGATGTGTCCAGCCGTTCGCGACGCGGATGTCATTGCCGCCCAGGAAAGCGGGATAGCGAACAGAAGCGCCACCGCAAAATCGTCGGGATGACCCAAGAATCCCTCGCCGGCTCCGCCGGCTCTGATGTACGTGGCCCCAAGGTGGAGATCATTGATGGTGGATACCTGGACATAGGGACCTGAGTAGAGCCCCATATGCCCCAGTGACTGGAGACCCGCCACGAAGCCGAGGCAGAGGATAATCGTGGCCAGGGCGATTCGCAGTTGAGGCCGTGTGTCTATCAGGTTCACAACAAGCAGGTAGAGCACGACCATCTTCGAGAATTCGAGGGTCGCGGAGAAGGCCTTTCCCGGCCAGACGGCGAGCGGTATGGACACCACCATCGAACCCAGGAAGAGGATCATCGCCAGGTTGAGGCGGTGCCGAACAAGGAGCCTGCCCTTCCCATACATCTGCCGAAGGCACCAGGCGGCGAGCAATGCCAGGATCAGGTACCGGAACCCGTGGAAGGCATTGAGCGCCGGGAGAACCGTGCCGGGCTGCAGGAAGTAATAGGTGAGCAGGGCCAGCAAGCCAACGAACGGCTCGAATAGCATGATCACGCCCAACCCAAGGACGAGCAGGGCGATGACAGCGTACTTCGGTGGCACCAAGACGATGGCGGCGCCGAGCATGGTGGCCATTGCGACTCCGACGGCGAAAACTGCCATCGGCGCCTCTTTTTCACAAGCCCGTATTCTGGTCGAAAGAGACACTTGCGTTCCTAACCCGACGCACTTTCCGGCGTAAGCTGGGAAACAAACCGCGTTTCGCGGTTCTGAACCGTTTCGCTCAGGTCGGCCAGTTCCAGTCGACAGCCCACATACACGGACTGCAGCCGTGGCAGGTGAAGCATCTCAACGGGTATCACACTACGGTCGCAGACGACGTGCGTGAGTTGATGGTCGGCTATCAGAGTCTCTGCCGGCTTCTCGACCGCTCGCCAGAGGTCCCTCAGAGCGCCCTGCCCGCCGTGTCGCAGCACGGGGACCTGGGCAAGGTAGGCGATGGCGCTGCTCAGGTCAAGCGGCAGGCAGAGGAGGCGAGGCGCTTGAGACTGCCGCAACTCGTGAGCAACGCGCCTGAGGTCGGTTATCAGGGCATTCTCTCGCTCCGGCGATGGCAGATGGCTCTTGAGAACCCAGAAGGCCAAGGGAAGACAGGGCGCGCAGGCCGCGATGATGAGCGGCCTGGTCTCCGCATAGGACAGGGCCGCGGCTGCTAGAACGCCGCTGGGGAAGGCCGTCCACACGAGGTATCGGTGGCCTTCGCCGATGAAGCGTAGCTGCCGGACGTTGGTCGTGAGCACGCAGAGCGCGATGCCCGACACACACCAGATCCATGCTTCTTTCATAAGCACGGGCCACTGTCCGGCGGAGGCGACTGGGAACAGCAGTGCGGGCAGGATAGCGGGAGTAAGGACGAAGGGCAGCCACAGGTCGCGCAACGCCCGCGGCACTCTGCCTTTTGGTGAGCGCGCTGGTGGGCCGCCAAACCCGAGAAGCCGTAACGGGTGCTCGCTTCCCTGCGGAGGCAGGTGGGCGCGCCAGAAGGCGAGCTCGCCGAGATGCCCGCGAAAGACCTGCCAGTAGAACCCACGAGACAGCGCCCATGCCAGGATGATGCTGGCTACGGGCACGACCAACAAACCGGGACTGCCTAGAGTTAGCGCGAACACTATCGACATGAACACGAGCATCTGAGCGGACATCCGGTGGCATAGCAGAACCATCGCTCCTGACACCGCGGCCAGACCCAACCACGCCCCGCTCGGCCAGGTGTGGTGAGCCGCGGAACCGGCTAGGGCTACTGTGAGCAGCACCGCACTGAGCGGCCTCGGTGTCAGCGTGATGCTCTGCTGTATGCAGAGCGGATTGATGGAGACGAGCGCGCCAGCGACGAGACCGAGCCCGATGGATTGGGTGAGCCAGGCCGTTGCAAGGAGTGCCATGACCGCCAGCAAGCCGTCGATCAGGGGCGCTACGAAGCGTTCAAGCTCCTCAAGGGTCCGTGTCGGTATAAGGGCGAGAAGAGCAGGGAAGAGTGGAGGATAGTCCCACCTGCCTTCGATGATATACTCGGGCACATGCCGTGGAAGATGCTGTGTGCGGCGGATGATGCGCGCGCTGTGGAGGTGGAACCAGGAGTCGACGCCGTAGTGTCGGAGGTTCCGGCGAGGCCACAGGCGAATCGCAACGGCGGCGACGTAGACCAGGCACGCAGAGATGATCCACAGTGCGAGACTCATGCGCGCCTCCTGGAAATGACGCCGAACGCGGTCCACCGGAGCCCGTCCGCCGGGCCACCTGCTGGAATGCCTGGTCGTCGGTGGCAGGAGGTCACAGGCCGGGCGCGCTCGATCCCGGCAGGGAGCGGCTCAGTGCCAACGGGAAGGCAACTCCCCGCTTCCCGAGGCAACCTGTGTGAGCATGCCGAGACTGAGTCAAGCTGTCGCTGCTTTCGCCGTGTCAAGTGTGGTTCACCTCGGCCGACATACAAGTAGGAAATGCACCGGGTCGAGCTTGTCCGATCGGATGCCCTGCACGGTGAACGCCTTGCCGATCTCGTCGCAGACCCTCGCAAGAGTATAGGGCCTGAAATCAACGGACCAGTAATGATCGGGGGTCGGCCCCGTCCAGTGCGGCAGGACTGGCAAGCCGATCGTGATCTCCCGGTCGCCCCACCGCGGCAGGCGCAGCTTGAGCGTGAGACCCCAATGGGGTCGGGCGCAACGGGGCAGCCCGATTACGACGCAGCGCCGGGCGACGGTTGCCAACTGCTGGCAGCAGGTTTCAAGAAGATCGAAGGGCAAGTGTTCGAGCACTTCGGCACAGAGCACGGTGTCGAAGCTCTTGGGCGGCACATGGCGAGTGAGCTCATGCACGCTGCCGACGAGATCAGGCTCGAAGCGCGGGTCGACATCCAGGGTCGTCACGTTGAGCCCGCGCCCCCGGAGCAAGCCGCTTACAGTGCCTGTTCCCGGGCCGACTTCGAGCACGCTCTGGGGAGTACTCTCGAGCACGGTTCGGATCTGGAGGCCGTAGTTCACCCAGCGCTCAGGTGTCTCATAGCGCTCGCGCCAGTCATTCTCGAGCTGCGGCAGCCGTGGCACGTAGCTGCGCAGGCTTCTCGGCTTCTCGGCGGTTCTCGAGATTGAATGTCTTGGCGATTCTCGCACGTCACTCCGCACTTTCCCCTGTCAGCTGAAGACGCGCCGATTCACCCCTGCTTGGTGGGAATCGACATTGCAGACAGGCCGTGCTTGGCTCTCCGCAGAGCGCAAACGATCTCAGGTGGGAGCCAAGTGCAGAAGTAGTAGAGAAGGGAACGCCTCCGCCAACCCCCGTAGAGCAAGGATCGGGCGAACTCTTGGTGGGCCTCAGCAAGCTGGCCGGCCTCCCACTGCATGTATCCGACTTCGAAGTGCAGCTCTCTCAGCCGGCGCGCGACGAGCGCTCGCGTGTGCGCCGACAGGTCCGGCTGCTCTCGCAGCAGCTTGTGCATCAGATCGATCCGCTTCTTCCCCGCCCGTAGCCTGTTGCCGGAGAGGTTGCCTGAATGGATGTGGCACCTCGCCAGTACTCGATCGAGATAGCCAAAGCGTCCGGTACGCGCAAGTCGGAACCACAGATCGTAGTCATGCTCGTTGGGGAAGGCCTCGTCAAAGCCGCCGACGAGATCCATGAACGAGCGCCTGACGAGCACTGACGGCATCGTGATGAATCGTTCCTCGACGAGATGGTCGAAGAGATTCCCTGCAAGCATGTAGGCGGCGTCTCCGGCGCTTTCGCGCGGTATGCGCTGGAACGCCTTGCGTTCTCTCATGAAGGATGGCACAACGACATCTGATCCTTCGACTACCTCGACGTCGCCGAAGACGACGTCGAGATCCGGCTGGCCTTCAAGGAACCCGACACGGCAGGCGATGCTGTCGGATGGAATCTCATCGTCTGCGTCAAGAAAGCCTATGTAGTCGCCTTGAGCGACGCCCAGGCCGTGGTTGCGGGCGCTGGCGGCGCCGCGATGCGGCCGCTGCAGATAGCGAACCCGGTCGCCGTATGGAGCGAGTACATCTGCTGTGCCGTCGGTTGAGCCATCATCGACAATGATGACCTCCACGCGCGGGTAGCTCTGCGAGAGAAGGCTCTCGACGCTCATACGGATGAGATGACCGTAGTTGTGTGTCGGCATGATGATGCTGACGAGTGGATCGCGTCCGGTTCCAGAGGGCCTCCGTTCATGAAGGCTCATTGCCACTGCTCCTCAGTACAGACAGACCACCGCTCCGAGCGGAGGCCGCTACCCCCATGCGGGTCCGTCGACGACGCCGGATCACACCAAGCAGCAGGGCTTTCTCATCCCGGCGCAAGAAGCCGCTGAGTGCGAGCAACGCGGGAAACGACACCGCCAGCAGACTGCGCAGGCAGATCGCGAGTGTCGTGGCGCCCTGCAGGAAGAAGGCGCTGGCAAGCAGCAGCGCTACGGCCAAGGCCAAGGTGTGCCCGATGCGCCGGAAGTCATATGCGACCGGGTAGAGGCGGCGCGTGATCGAATAAGAGAGCACCGCCATGCCGATGAAAGAGACTAACGTGGCGAGGCCGGCTCCCATGATGCCCAGGCCTGGCACAAGGACACGGCAGAGCAGCAGCGTCAGCAGAGCCGTGCCGCTCACGATGGCGAGGCGCAAGACTGTCCGCTTCCGCAGATGTATGCCGATCTCGAAGATCGCCTGCATTCCGAGGAACACGAAAGCGAAGATCACCAAAGGAAGCGGCCGGTACGCGTCGACGTACTCAGGTGATGCAACGACGCGCAGAACGTCGCGGCCGAGGATCGAAATGCCGAGCGCAAACCACACCGTCGCGACGGTGAGATAGGTGAGTGCCCGCGAGTAGAGGGCGCCGGCGTCAGGGCGTTTTGCGGCCGAGTAGAACAGCGGTACGAAGGCCAGCCCGAAGGGCTCGAGCACAAGCACCGGGAGAAGCATCCCGAACCGGTAGGCGAGGGCGTAGACGCCGACCTGATCGAGGCCGGCGTAGTGCTCCAGGAAGAACCGGTCAGCGTTGTGGATGATGAACATGGCGAGCGTTGCGGGGACGAGTGGGGCGCTGTAACGAGCCATGGGCCGGAGGGTATCGAGGGACAACCGAATTCCGACACGGACGAGACAGAGCGCAACGACGACGACGGCCATCAAGCCCGAGCCGATCAGCCCGCTATACAGCACGCCCAGCACGCCCATGCGGAGCACAACCACGAAGTATATGTTAAGCCCGAGGCCGAGGACCAGGCGCGAGACAGTTATAGTGCTGTAGAGCGCCGACTGCTGTCGCGCTCGCAAGAATGCCATCGGGACAATTGCTGCGAGCTCGCAAAGGTTTGTCGCCAGCAGGAGCAGGACGAATTTCTCGTATGCCGGTGTGCCCAGTACGAGCACTGACAGTTGTCGGGCGAACAGGGCAAGCACTCCCGTCGCACCGGCGCCCACGAAGAGAGTGAGCACCAGCCCAGACGAGACGACAGAGCGGCGGTCGGATTCACGAGGTGAGTCGAAGTAGAAGCGCAGGACCGCGGAGCCAATGCCGAGCGCGAGGATGATCGAAGCGACCTCGGCGCTTCGAGTCAGCAGTTCCAGCAGACCGTATTCACTTCGGTCGAGGAGCCGGGTATACACGGGGACCATCACGAAACCAGTCGCCTTCGAGAGCGCCGTCGCGCCGGCGTAGACGGCGGCATGCCTAATCCCGTGCCGCATATCCTTCAGGCTGCTGTCGAGCGTCACCGGAACCAGGCCTCCTGCTGCGGCCAGCGCCCGCTTCTCAGACGCCTGTACACTGAAACGAGTGCACGCCGGATCCGCGAGCTAACACAGGAGGCGAACAGCCGCAGAAGGCTCGAACGGCGCGCCGAACGGTAGCGCAGCCCTGCCACAAAGCACTGGCGGGCATCTCTGAGCTGTCCGTGCGCCAAGCGCTGTTCACCGAGTTCGACATACATGCGCCCGAGGCGCTCCTGCAGCATACGAGCGACCTCGCCATCTGTAGACGAGTAGTGGCTAAGGAACTTGCCGGTCGCACGGAGCCGGTACTCAAGCAACCTCTCGCGATCGGAAGTGACACTCCCAGGTCGTCGTCGGCAGCGAGCAAGGACGTCGTCGATGTAGCCGACGGTGCACTGCCGAGAGATCCGATACCATAGATCGGTGTCTTCGCTGACCCAGAGCGACTCGTCGAAGAAGCCAACTGCCTGGATGGACTGGCGACGCACGAGCACCGTGTCGATTGGGATGAAGGGCTCCATGATGGTCTCTTCCGCCACGGATCGCAGGAAGACGTGACAGCCCGGGAACGACTCCGTGCTCGGCACTTGTCGGAAGGCGCGAAGGCGCGACAGGTGAGAGCTGACGATTACTCCGTGCTCGTCGAAGAAGCACACGTCGCCGAACACCAGTCCGAGACGAGGGTTGCGTTCCATGAACCTAAGGCGCCGACGGAGAGAGAGGGGCTCCCACATGTCATCGGCATCGAGGAAGGCAATGTACTCGCCCTGTGCCAGGCGCAGCCCTGTGTTACGGGCAGCGGCCGGGCCTCCTCGCTCGCGCCGCACGTACTGAACGAAAGGAAGCCGGGGAACGGCGTTGGCAGTTCCGTCGCTGGATCCATCGTCGACGACAATGATCTCCAGGTCTGAGTACTCCTGGGCAAGCACAGAGGAGATGGCGTTCCCAAGGAACTCAGCGACATCGTAGGCGGGGATCACCACGCTGACCTTGGGCGCTCGAGTCCTCCCCATCGGCACCTCAGCCGCTCCTTGCTCGGTCGTTTCCATCACGCGCCGACTCCGTTAAATGGCTCCCCGCCGCGTGGCTCGCGGCCGACTGCCCTCAACGCTTCAATCGTCTGTGAGAAGAGGTGCCTCGCATGTCCCATGGCTATACCCATCTTCGTCCCTGCAGGGCAAGTGGGAGACGCAGCCAGACATTGCGGTGACAGCTGTAGATGTCGCACTTCCGACAGTCGGCTATAGCCGCATACTGATCCGCCAAGTTGAGATGCCGGGCTTCGTGAAGTGACCGTGAGAAGTAGATCTCTGCCAGGGATCGTTCTCCGATTTTCCCCAGACGAAGAGCGCTGTCGCGACGACGCCCCAGGGCCTCACAACACGGATAGACATTCCCGTGGACGTCGACGGCCAGGGAGTGCCAGAGGTAGATGCATGGATACCGACGAGCGGCGGGACGAGGCCCACGAAACAGGCCGGTGTCAACAGCGCCGCCCCAGTTCGTCACTGACTTGACATTGACGGCCCCGCCCCCGTCGAGCAACGGTTCCCACTGCTGTCGGAAGGCGGGGAGTTCGTGACGGGTGCGGTCGGTGTCGAGAAACTGGATGTTCACAAATGGCTTGCCAGTATCCTGATAGCGTCGGCTCCGCTGCCGCCGCCGCAGAAGCTCGCGGACATTCGCCGTTACCGCGTCATAGGCGTTGCTGCCCGTGAGCCAGAGGTAGCTGTCCGCGCTGCCAGCATTCAGGCTGATGAGCACGCGATCGCAGTCGAGCACTGACTCGGCCTCTGGTCCTCTCAGGTAATGGCCGTTGGTGTCGAGCACTATGTCGTTCTGGGGGAAGCAGCTGCGGATGTGCGCCACCACCTCCGGCAGTTGCTCGTACAGCAAAGGTTCGCCCAGCCCGAAGAGATAGAAGGCAATACCAGGCAAAGCCCCTGCCTCGTTCACGATCTGGCGAAGGAGATCGAAGGGCATGTCCTGGCCGTTCGACGCTCCGAGCGATTCGTGGGGGCACATGCGACACGCCAGGTTGCACCGAGTGGTGACCTCTATGTTGAGGAAGACGGGCCGGGACGTGATGAGGCGGCGATCGCGGATGAGGCGACAGACGGGGTTGTCGTGCCTCACCCACCGCTTCAGGCCGGTGGGAATGAGCTGCTTGAGGGCAGAGGTCATAGACGAGCGTCCTTGACGGAGTCGCCGCGCAGTTGGCAGGGGGCGGCCGAGATCCGGGATTGTTGGCCAGATGTGCGCCGGAGTGCATCCCATGTCCAGCGCAGCCGACGGCGAACGGCTCCGGTGAGCCGATGACGCCGGGAATGAGCGCTGCGGAGGAAGTCTTGCGCTCGAAGCAGGTCGTCCTCGTCGAGATGTTCCGTGCGCATCACCGGCCGGAATCCGGTATAGCGCGACCAGTCATCCGTGAGCAGCCAACCCTTCGTACTGGCCTCTGCATAGAGACGAGTACCCGGGTAGGGCGTAGCTATGGCGACACCCACGTCGTCCACTGCCAGGCGGTATAGGGCGCGCGCGGTGAGACGGACAGACTCCCAGGTCTCGCCAGGCAGCCCTACCATCAGATGCGCGAAGGCGCGGATACCCGTGCGGCGAGTGAGACGCAGAGCCTCGCGTGCCTCGCGGAACACACCACCAGGTTTGGCTCGCGATTCGAAGAGCTGGGGATCTGCCGTCTCGAGGCCGTAGTTGATCTGGCGACAGCCGGCGGCTCGCATCTTCCTGAGCACCACCTCGTCAACTCGATCGACCCGTGTCTCGCAGATCCAGTTGAGATCCAACTTTCGTTCGAGCATCCCGTCGAGCACCGCCTCGGCATGGCTGCGGCGCAGTGTGAAGACCTGGTCGCGGAATATGATGAAGGAGACTCCAAACTGCTGCTTGAGGGTGGTGAGTTCATCCACAACACGTGATGGGTCGCGAAACAGAACCTTGGATCCGAGTCCGAAGGGGTAGGGGCAGTAGTACGAGCACGCAAACGAGCAGCCGCGGCTCGTGACGACCTGCGCGTAGCGATGCCGCTGTCCGAGGAAAGCGTGCTCATACCGGTGCATTGGCGCCAGGTGGTAGGCCGGCGTCGGGATGGCCGCCCAATCGGAAAGGGCGGCCGGAGCACATGTCGCCTGCGTGCCGTCCCTAGAGCGGAGTCTGAGCCCGGCTACTTCAGCAATCGGCCGGCCATCCCGCAAGGCCTCTGCCAGGTCTGGGAGCACAACCTCCGGGTCGCCTTCGACCGCAGCAATAACGGCCTTTCCGGCCAGCACCTCCTCTGGCAGGCCGCGGCACACGGTGCCCACGGCGATGACCTTGACCTGGGGCGCCGCGTTCGACACGCGTTCCAGCAGCGCGAGGTCGCCCTTGAGGGACGGCAGATTCACCACGCTCACGAGCAGATCCGGAGCAAGCTCAGCGACGAGATGCGTAACCTGCTGGGCGTCGAGCGCCTCCACCTGGGCGTCGACGAAGCTGACCTCATGCCCGGCTTCCTCCAGCAGAGAGGCGCTGAACAAGAGCGACATATACGGTACGGCGAGGTATTCCGGATCCGACCCATAGCAGGGCCTGTCCGAGCTGACCGCGGTGCCGTAGCCGCCGGCCCACTCCCGCCCGACGTTCATCAGCGGAGGGCTTGGGGGATGGAGCAACAGGATGTGCAGTCGGGAATCCGACCGCCTTGATCTCAACATGGGATGTCCTTCACCAGGCCCTCAACTGCACGACGGACCGTTTCGAGATCGCGGACGTCGCCCTCGATGAACTCAACCCGGTCAAGGATGTGGGTCAGATTCAGCCGGCTTCCCGTGGAGAGCTTGTCGAACACGCGACAGGACCAGCCCCTCGCGACCAGTTCATCCACCAGGTGTGAGCCGATGAAACTTGCCCCGCCTGTGACCAGACAGCTGCTCATGGCATTTCCAGCAAGCCGGTCTGGAGAGCCCTTGGCTGCGCGGCCCTGGCGAGGAGGCGGCCGGCGATCAGCGAGCTTCCAGCGGCAACTGCGAGAACACCGATGCCCGTCCAGAAGCCGGAGAAGGCCAGCACATAGCCGGCAAGACCCGTCAACGCAGCCGCGGCATACAACAAGAGAGCAGTCCCGCGGACGCTCAGGCCCGCCGCGACAAGTCGATGAGACGTGTGATCCGTTCCGCCGTCAGCAATGGAGCGCCCCTCGCTCCTGCGCCGCCAGCTCACGAAAGCCGTATCGAATACTGGCACCGCCAGCACGAGTACGGGGACCGCCGGCGCGAACGGCGAGGCGGCCTCGGCGACGGATCGGACGCCGATAACCGCGAGCGTGAACCCGATGAACATACTTCCGGCGTCGCCCATGAAGATCGACGCCGGGTTGAAGTTGTATCGCAGGAATCCCAAGCACGCTCCACACAGAGCGATAGCAGCTATCGCGACCGCTACGCTGCCGCTGGCCAGCCCGATGACGAAGAACCAGAAGGAGGCAATTGCCGCCAGGCCGGCGGAGATCCCGTCCATGTTGTCCGAAAGATTGAGTGCGTTGGTGATGCCCACAACCCAGAAGAGCATCAACGGGAAATCCAACAGGGGCGCATGGAACACGTGGAGGCGCATCCCGAAGATGGTCAGGCAGACGGCTGCGCAGAGCTGGCCGACAAGCTTGGGCAGCGGACGGACGCACGAGCGATCGTCCCAGATGCCCAAGGCGAGAACGAGCGCGCCCCCTCCCGCCATCGCGGGAAGAAGCGGGTCTTCTGAGAAGCCGGTCGCGACTGCGGCACCGAAAGCCAGCGCGATGGCGAGCCCGCCGAGAAGTGGGGTCGCGCTACGGTGCATCTTCTTGACCCCCGGCACATCGCAGAAGCCTGTGCGCCTCGCGAAGGTTCGCACAACGGGAGTCATCGCTGCCGACAGAACCAGAGCAGCAGCGAACACGAGGACGCACTGCTGTGCACCCTCTCCGCAGCCCATCAGTTCGACCTCGCTCGGTCGGTCGAGAACAGCACGTCTTCCACACGTCCGAACCGGAAATCCCGCAACAGCCGGACTAGCTTTCGCCAGGTGGAATCGAGGTTGTGATAGTGAGTCATGCTGATGCGGCGCGGGAGCGGCACCCGAGGATGCTCGGGATCCAGCTCCCAGGGGTGCAGGTACACGACAACGGGCTGGTTCGACTGGTTGAGGCGGTGGACGGCCCACCGCAAGAGCGAATAGGGCCAGAAGCGCAAGTAGAAGCCCCCGGAGAACGGGATGTTGAGCCGCCCGATGCGGACCGTTGAGATCGGGAACTCAGCAAGTGACGCATCATCTACGTTCACCGTGAAAGGAAAACGAGGAGCATCCGGTATGCCATATCGGTCGTTGTGCACGGGGAAGATGCTCGAGTCGTACCGGAGCCCTTCGGCCGCCAGCACCTCGAACGCCCACCAGCAGCTTCGAGTCACCGAGAAGAACGGTGCGCGATGCCCCAGCACCCGCTTTCCGGTGATATCCTCCAGCAGATGCACGGAGGTGCGAACCTCCCGCCGGAACTGCTCGCGCCCGATTTCGTATACAAAACGGTGGGTGAGCCCGTGAGTGGCGACCTCATGCCCTTCCGCGGCAATCCGCTTCACGAGCCGCGGATGGCGCTGGGCGACAGAGCCGAGAACGAAGAAGGTGGCCTTGATGCGTTCCGACTCCAGCAAGGACAGCAATGCCTCCATGCCGATTCCGAGCCTGGGCTCGAAACGATCCCAGTCTCTCGCATCGAGCTCAATGCCCTGAAACCAGTCCTCGACATCAAAGGTGAGTGCATTCAACATGTCCGACATGACAGCGCTCTAAGAAGTCCTCCGGGCCGCGCTCACATGCAAGCGATCCCGCTGATCCTCGTGCTCTCGGCAGTAGTCAAGGATGTTGCCGATCATCTCCTCCAGATGGACTTGAGGCTCATAGCCCACGAACGAGCGAAGCTTCGAGATGTCGGGAACTCGAGTCCGCGGCTCCTCGAAATCATCGCCGTAAGCCAGCTCCAGTGGGATGTGCTCGATGGGTGAATCGCTGCCGGCCAGGGCCTTGACCGTCTGGGCCAACTCCTCAATGGTGATGACGTCGTCACTGCCGACATTGAAGACCTCTCCCACTGCGCGTGGGCTCCCTGCAAGAGCCATCATCGCCGCTACCGCATCCGACACGTACGTGAACGAGCGCACCTGCCGGCCGTCGCCGAAGACGGTGATGGACCGACCCGAGAGCGCCTGTCGCGCGAAAGTGGGAAGCACCATGCCGTAGCGTCCTGTCTGCCGGGGCCCGACGATGTTGAAGAAGCGCACGACCACAACAGGCAGGCCTCGCTCGCGGCAATAGCAGAGGCCGAGGCATTCATCCACGGTCTTCGAGACCGAATAGACCCAGCGCGGGATGGACGTCGATCCCAGCACGCGCTCATCATCCTCCTTGAACGGCGCACTGCCGTTCTTGCCGTACACCTCGGAGCTGGACGCCAAAAGGACCGGAACCTTCCGCTGTGCGGCGAGCTCCAGCAGTACATCGGTGCCGCGGACGTTGGTCTCCAGGCAAAGCAACGGCTCCTCAATCACGCGGCGAACACCCACCACAGCTGCCAAGTGGAAGATGACGTCGGCATCCGATACAACCTGTCGCATCAGGTCCTTGTTGAGGATGGTGTCGATGTGGCAGGTCAGCTGAGGTGGACCGCCGAGGTGAGCGATGTTCTCCAGAGCACCCGTTGAGAGATCGTCGACGATGGCGACAGTGTGTCCGTCGCGCAAGAGCCGCTCGCACAAGTGCGAGCCGATGAATCCAAGCCCACCGGTGACAACAGCCTTCATACGGCAACTCCGTTCGATCTGGCGCGCACCTGGATCCCGCCCAGCAGCAGACGCATTCCCCGCCTGCACTCGCGCTTCAGATCATCCTAAAGTCTGACAACCTTCCCTGGATGACCATTCACAGAACGGAACGCATTCCTCGTATCGATGACCACCTGCGACGCGCGCAGGATGGATTCGCAGTCGAAGCAGCTGTGACACGTCAGCATGACGACGCAATCGACCGTTGACAGCAGGCTCTCCGAGAGCGCCGTCGACTCCATCCGCTGAGGTCGGCAATCCTTAATCGTCAGCTCTGCAACGTGAGGATCGTTGTAGAGCACTCGAGCCCCCGCCTTCTGAAGCAATGGCATGACCTTGTACACGGGGGACTCGCGCGTGTCGGCCACGTCGGGCTTGTACGCCGCTCCAAGAATCAGCACGGTCGAGTCCATGAGGGCCTTGTGGCGTTCGTTGAGGGCCATCATCACGCGCGAGACGACGTAGTAGGGCATGTTGGCGTTGATGTCGGCGGCCAGCTCGATGAACTTCACCTGGAAGTCATACTGGCGCGCTTTCCAGGAGAGATAGTGAGGGTCCACCGGGATACAGTGTCCGCCGAGGCCGGGGCCCGGATAGAAGGGCATGAAGCCGAAAGGCTTGGTTGCCGCGCCGTCGATGACTTCCCATGCGTCGATGCCCATGCGGTGGCAGAGCTGGGCCGCTTCGTTGGCGAAGGCGATATTGACATTGCGAAAGACGTTCTCGTAGATCTTGATCATCTCCGCGGTGGTGGCGCAGGAGACGGGAACGACCCGATCTACCAGCCTCCCGTAGAAGGCGGCCGCGACGTCGGTGGACTCGGGATCGACTCCCCCGACGACCTTGGGCGTGGTACGCAGTGAATAGCGTTTGTTTCCCGGGTCGATACGCTCAGGGGAGTAGGCTAGCCAGAAGTCCCTGCCCGCCTTCATTCCCGTGCTCTCGAGCAGGGGCTGCAGGACCTCCGTGGTCGTTCCCGGGTAGGTCGTGCTCTCGAGGACAACGAGCCTGCCGGTACGTAGGTGACGTCTCACCTCCTCGGCAGCATCCTCTACGGCGGAGAGATCCGGCTCCTTCGATGGCGTCAGCGGGGTGGGAACTGCGATCACCGCGATGTCGCAGCGGTCCAGCAGGTCGAACTCAGTGCTCGCGACCAATCGGCCGGCCCTTCGCAATTCCTCTATCGCTTCACTCGACACGTCTTCGACGTACGATCTCCCGTTGTTGAGACTTCGAACCCGTTCTGCATCGATATCGAGGCATGCGACATTGAACCCAACGGCGGCCGCCTCGTTCGCCACCGCGAGCCCGACGTATCCTGCGCCAATCACAGCGACATTGGCCTGAGAGCGGGCGATACGATCGAGCATCGCAGATTTGGCGCCAACCCCACGCTGGTCGGTGAAGAGGCCCGCTTGCGGGACGGTTGTGCCAATACGCGGCCTCGCCGCGACATCACGAGCAGTGCCGGACTTCACGGTTCTCATCGCCCCGCCTCCTCGTTCGCCGCGAAGCGGCGGGAGGAGGGGAGACTCCCGGATCGTCCCAGCGGACCAAGGAACTGGCCGTTCACAGTCAACTCGATCGCTTCCGGTCGGCTCGCCCACACCGTGATCTCTTCCGATCCCCGCCAGAGCTGCTGTCCGCCCGTGAGGGGACCCTCATAGAGCAGCTCCCCGTCTCGCTCGACACGCACATCGGTTGGCTGCTTCACGAAGGCTTCCACCGTTACAGACGTTCGCTCCCCTGGGGCGGCGGCGATGGCGCCCCCATCGCGTCCCGCCAGGCTCGGCAGCACCCCCAGGTAGAACAACAGGCCGAGGATCACCACCGAGGCAATGCCGCCCAAGAATAGCGGTCGCATCCTCCATCGCCTCACCTGCGGCAAGGCGGCGCGGGATGTCTCGGCGCTCTCCGGTGGTGACTCGGCGTCGCTTTCGCTCTCCCCAAAAGCGCTGCTCGGCTCGCTCAGTGCCCCGGCCGGAGTCTCCGACTCTCCATCGCCGATCGCCGGCCGCGACGCGCCCGCGTCGCCGACGCCCGGAGGGAGGGCGGGGGATGTGGGGTAGTAATGGTGATGGAAGTAGAAGCTCTCCACGGTCTCAGGAACGGCGTCGTTGAGCACGGCCCCAATCACATTCGCGCCGACCTTCCCGAACAGCTCCTTGGTATGCAGGTCCACCTCTCTCACCGACTGCTTGGCACGCGTGACGATGATCACCCCATCGACGAGGGGACCGAGCATCGCTGCATCGGCAAACGTCGCTGCAGAGGGGGTATCGATGACCACATAGTCGGCATGCTCGCGGAGCCTCGCCATGATCTGGCGCATTCGCTCCGAGCCAAGCAACGCCGCCGGATTGTCGGCCGGAGGGCCTGCCGGCAGGAGGACGAGCGTTTCGAGGTTGGTCTTCCGAAGGGCGTGGGACGCATCCTGGCTTCCGTTCGACAGCAAGCTCGTCAGGCCGGCCTCGTTGCTCTCGCCGAAGAACTTGTGCAGACCGGGACGACGCAGATCCGCGTCCACGAGCACGACGCGTTTCCCCACCTCGGCGAGGGCGACGGCTAGGTTGACGGCGGTGGTCGTGCCTCCCTGGCCGGGCTTGGCTGTAGCCACCATGAGGGTCTTCAGCCGCTCGTTGCCGCTGCCGAGCATGAGTTCGGTTCGCAGAAAGCGGTACGATTCGGCGTGTGCCGACAGGGGTCTCAGCTCGGTAATTCGTGCAACGGGCACGCCCTCCACCCCTGTCGGAAGCTCGGGTATCACGGCCGGGACCGGCAGGCCGAGCCCCTGAAGCAAATCTTCTCTGCTCTCGAGCCTGTCGTCGAGGAACGCCAGCGCCAGGGCTATCCCCAATCCGAGTGCGGTGCTGAGCACCAAACCGAGAAGCAGGAGCTGGATAGGCGAAGGCCCTCTCCTCGTCACCGGGCCGACAGCAGACTTCGCATCGTCCACTATCTGGATCTCGCCTTGCGTCGCGCTGACCTTCTGCTCTACCCGCGCTTCGTCGAGCATCGTGCGCAAGCGGTCATAGCGCTCCTGCGCAGCTTCGTATTCGCGTGTCCTGGTAAGCAGAACGACGGAGCTATCGGCCAGCTCGCCCGCCCGTCGCTCGTTCTCGTCCATCGCCGATCCCAACGAGGCCAGCCGGGCGCGGAGCGACGCGCGCTCGGTCTCCATCTCCACGCTCTCATCCTGGAGCTTTCGCCGGATGGGGTTCTCCCCGACCGTGCGACGGGTGATCATGCGGTTCTGCTCGCGCGCCAGGCGCTCTCCTACGTCTGCTATGCGGGCCTTAAGGTCTCTGACAACCTTGTGCTTTTCCGTGTACCTGATGCGAGCAACCTCTAGCTCACCCTCCAGCTTCGCCAGCTCCGTCTGAAGCTGATCCACAGCCGGGTTATCGCTCGTGCTCGTCTCGGTCTCCCGTTTCTGGGGCTGTCGCGCCAGCTCCGCGCGGGCTGCGCGCAGGCGGCCTTCGACCGCCCGCAGCTGAGAGCGCGTGGCATCCATCTCGGAGCGTAAGGCATAGAACTGAGTGAGGAAGGGGTTCTGGGCGCTCCCTGCTGGAAGGGCCGCTTCCGCCGCCTGGCTCTTGAACGCCTGGAGATCTGCCTTCGTCCTTTCGCAGCCACCCGATGCCTGCGCCAGCTCTCCCTCGAGGAACTCGCAATTGCGCTGGGCCTGCCGGCTGGTGATCTCGCGGTAGTAGGCGGAGAACTCGTGTGCGATCGCATTTGCCAGGCGAATGGCGCCAGTCTGGGTGCGGTCGAGAGCCGTTATGCGTATGATGCTTCCGGCGGTGGGCTCCACCTTCACCATCTTCTCGAGCTCTGCCGGCGAGAAGCCCAGCTCAAGCGAGTCTATGGCTTTCTGACGGACCGCGGCCATCTCTGCCAGGCCGACGAATGTCGCCAGCGAGTCCGCCTTCCTGCGTGGGTCAAGCCCCGCCCCACCCGCATTGGAGTTGAAGGAGAAGCCTGTCCCTGGGATGACTGGCTTGCTCAGAGCGGTCTCAGACGGCATCACGTAAGCCGACGCGCGGTAGTAACGGGGCATAAAGATGCACCCCAGTACGACCACACCCATGCATGAAGAGAAGACGGCGACTACAAGCCAGCGTCTCTTGTAGATATCGCGATACAGCCGCCAGAAATCGTGTGCATTCACAGTTCTCAGTGACCCTCTTTCCGGGGTGTCGTGAGACGCTCGCTAGAAGTACCGAAACATCCAGACATACCTGAAGACGGCATCTGTCACTGACTGGAAAGTCGCCTTGCTGGAGCCGCGAGCACCTTGCACGGGGACGAAGACAACGTCCCTGTCGCGCAGCGTCGGGTTCTGACTCATGTCTCCCTGCTTGATCAGCAGCTGCAGGTCTACGCTGATCCTCTCCGGTTCCGGCTCCGTCCGTATCACCGCGCACGAACCTAAGGCTGCTGCATCACTCAGCCCGCCCGCAGCGGAGATGGCCTCCAGCAGAGTGGTGCCGGATGCCACCATGTAGCGTCCGGGCTTGAAAACGCCGCCCAGGACGTGCACCTCAGTGCCATTGCGTGGCACAAACAGCTCATCCCCGTCCTTCAGCACAACATTGGCACTGCTCCACGGGTCCTCATCCAACTGGGTCAGATCGACCTGTATCTCACTTCCGTCGGCGCGGAGGAGCCGTGCCCCGCTTGGGTTGGCGCTCTCGTCCCAGCGCCCCACCTCCTCGATGAGATCCCCCACCCGCCTCTCGCTTGAACCCAGCTGATAGGAGCCAGGGTTCGTCACGGCCCCGCTCACGCGACAGGAGCCACATTCAGCCCCTGCAGGTCGTCCGACGCAGATCCGATCGCCTGGCTCCACGAGCGGGTTCTGACTCGCATCGCCCCTTTCTTTGAAGCCCTGGAGGTCGTAGCGCCGCTCGTCACCGCCACTTTGGCTCAGGTACACATTCGCAAGGTCTCTTGGCTCGTTCTTGGCACCCCCAGCCGCCATAATGGCTTCGGACAGGGTTGTGCCGGCCGCCAGCTCGTACTGTCCGGGCTCCCGGACCTCCCCGACCACCATCACCTTGAATCGGGTCACCGCCAGCAATATGGTGGGCTCCTTGACGTACTCGCCGATCCTGGAGGCGAGCTCAGCCTGAGCATCCTGAACGGTACTGCCGCCCACCGTGACCGCCCCGAGCATCTCGTCTCGGAACAGGATCGTCCCATCCGCTCGAACCGCATACGATCCTGAGTACTCCTGTGCGCCCAACACGGTCAGCGAGACCGTGTCCCCGGGCTGGATACGGTAAGCCCGCGCCGCCGGCTCAAGCGGCGTTGCTCCCGCCGTCTCCTGGCCGACCTGCAGATCCTGCCCCGTGGCGGCAAGCGGCTGGATGTCCTCACCGAACGTTGGGGAAACACATCCCCCCAACGCCCAGCCAGCCAGAGCCACCAGGCAAAGAAGCGATTTCGCCCATCGCGTGGTCATACGCAACACCGCCTCATGCCTCAGTGTTCAGATTCTCGCCTAGTCATCACTACCGCAAGCACCTATTGCAAAGACCGTGCCATACGCATCTGGGCATGGTATGCCGCCGCGCACAGGCCCACGTGCAAGATTGCGACAAGCCCAAAGTAGGTGTTCAAGAATCGTGCCAGCAACCTATTGACAGATACGGGTCCGGGCGCTAGAGTAGGCTGTTAGTACGTGCATCGCAGCATTAACGTCGCAGTATCTGCCCCTGAAGTTGTGGCCTTGTTGCAGCCTCGGCTCTAGCCCGCTTCCTTCCACGTTTGCTGCCCCGCCTTGTGTCCATCTTTCTGAACTTGGCGCGTACCGCTGAGGCGACAGGGCGAGGCCATGTCGGGGAAGCTTTACATGTCCGGTGAGAGGCGTGCTCAGGCTCGGGGAACAGCGTCAGGGCGGCCTGCGCGAGGGAGGCGGCGAGTGTGTCCATTTTCGATGGGGAGGAGCGATCATTCCCCCGCGGTGCCTGCCGCGAATCGGGAGGCGACCACCCTTCCTGCAGTGCTCGGACTCTCGATGGTTCTCTGTCCGGCCCGCGACCAGAGCCGATCCGCGTCACTGAGCCCCATCGGACGACCCGCGACAACTCTGGGATCCCTTCGTCAGCGTGCCAGGGAGCCCATATGAGCATCAGGGGGTCCCACATTCTGGTTGCCGACGAGGAGCCCGAGTGCAGCCGCATTCTATCTGGGGCGCTCACCAAGGCTGGGTATCGAGTCCAGCTTGCCGCCGACGGCAAGGCGGCGTGTCAGGTGCTGGCCGACAACAACGTAGACCTGGTGATTGCGGACCTCATCATCCCCGGGATCGACGGTTTCGGCGTTCTCCAGAGGGCCAAGGAAACGCGGCCGTCCATTCCGGTGATCCTCGTTTCGGGCTTCGGGACGGTGGAGACGGCGGTGCAGGCCATCAAGATGGGCGCCTACCACTACTTCCAGAAGCCCCTCGATCTTGAGGCCGTGCGAGCGGTCGTGTCGGAGGCACTGGATGCCGCAAGCTCCCCCCTCCGCGGGCCTGAGGTCTCTCCCGACATCCCCAAGCGAACTGCTCCTTCAGATCTCGGCATCGTGGGCCAAGGGCGCTGGTTCGACGAGGTCATGGGCCTTCTCCGCAAGCTCGCGCCCACGCGCGCAACCGCTCTTCTCGCGGGGGAAAGCGGAAGCGGCAAGGAGCTTTTCGCTCGCGCCATTCACACCATGAGCGGCCGAAAGGGACCGTTTGTCGCCGTTTCGTGCAGCGCACTCTCGCGGGACCTGCTCGAAAGCGAGCTCTTCGGACACGAGAAGGGGGCGTTCACTGGCGCAGACCGCCAGAAACCGGGACGCTTCGAGCTCGCAGACGGCGGCACCCTGCTGCTCGACGAAGTCGGCGATATCCCCCTCGATCTCCAGGTGAAACTCCTGCGCGTGCTTCAGGAGCGCCAATTCGAGCGCGTCGGCGGCACCAAGAGCATCGACGTAGACGTCAGGATCGTCGCCGCGAGCAATAGAATCCTGGCTGCCGCCGTACGCGAAGGCACCTTCCGAGAGGACCTCTATTACCGTCTGAAAGTTGTCGAGATCGACCTTCCCCCGCTCCGGGAGCGCCCGGAGGACATTGAGCCCCTCACCCAGCGGTTCGTCGAAACCTACTCCCGGGCTAACGGGAAGGGCGTCCGACAAGCCGGAAAGGATGTCCTCGAGCTTTTCCAGAGCTATCCCTGGCCGGGAAACGTGCGTGAACTTGAGAACGCAGTAGAGCGCGCAGTGGTCCTGTCAGAGCCACAAGCCACTGAACTCGACGCCGCCCTGCTGCCGCACAACATCCGAAGTGGTACGCCGACGCTGTTTCTCAACGGCGGCTCGATGGGGGCGAATCCGCGCCCCGCGCGCGACGCCTCCGGTTCCCCACAGAACATGGACGAAGCAACCTGGGTCCGTGCGCTCGGCGACGCTCTCCGGAGGACTAATGGCAGCGCGGCGGGAGCGGCCCGACTGCTTGGCGTCTCCGCCGTCCTTGTCCGACGCTCGGCCGACAAGTATGGCCTCCGGGAGAAGCGCAGAAGGCGATCCAAGGGGTGAGATGATGGCGCCAGGCCTTCTGTGGCACAGTTTCTGCACTCGCGAGCCGGCGCGTGTACTCTGTGCTTGGAGCGGCCTACAGTGGCGCCTACCGCTGAGCGTCCCGCTGCTTTGGCGGCCAGCGAGAATCTACGCGAGAACGAGGACCTGTGCCGGCACCTCGAGGTATCTGGCTGGAAAGTCCTCCCGGCCTATGATGCGGAGTCCGCTCTGAGCATCCTCTCTTCCGAACCAGTTCGTCTCGGCATCTTCGCGCTTGATTCACCGGGAATGGATGCGCTGGAGATCGTCCGGCAAGCGCGGGCATGCGGGCGCGGGTTCCACTGCGTGTTCGTGGATTCGGATGAGCGGTCGGGCATCAAGCATAAGTGCCTCGAACTCGGTGCCATCGCCTATCTCGTAAAGCCCGTTCCTCCCCTGACCTTGTCCGCCGTGCTCAAGGAGGCCCTCAATCGACCCGTGCCCAAGTCGGGACCCGAGCGCCGGGACACGCGCCAGCTCCTCCAGGCTCTCACGCCGGGCACCCGCCTGCAGCTCCTGATCCGGGGCGGCCCGAGCGCCGGCAGCTACCGGGCTATGGTGCTTGAGCACGGTCCCGCCGCCCTTGTGGTCTCGGCTTGGGCGGCCGATGGCTCGCCGATCTACGTATCACTCGGCACGCAGCTCGTAGTGGGGTTTCCCTCGGTGCAAGGCTGGGCTGAATTTGAAGCAGCAGTGACGGGCTGCTACGCGCACAACAACCTGCTTCACGTCACACTGCGGCCTCCCCGCCACGTATCCTGTCGCCAGCGGCGCGCCACAGAGCGGCTCACGGCGAATCTGCCCGTTCGCGGCTACCTCCCGAGCGGCAGTCAAGGGGGGGAAACCGCCATCTCCGGCCATTCCGATAACCTGAGCAACAAAGGCCTCGGCGCTTTCCTTAAGGGGCAGATCCCGATCAATGCGCGTATCTCGCTCGCCATCTTCCCAAGCCTGTGGCGTGTCGGCTTTCGCCTGACTGCTCGCACCGCCTGGTCCGAACCGGTAGGACGGAGCGGCAAGGGATGGTACCGCTACGGGTTCCAGTTCGGTCGGCTCGGGATCAAGGCGCACAAGGGCCTAGACGAGCTGCTGGAGCAGATCAGCTCTCTGCGGTCGCCGGCGAATGGAAGCACCTGGGACTCGCGCGGTTCAACCGGTGGCATTGACTCCCAGGGCCGGGATGAGGGAGGCGCCTGATGGCCTTCACTCGCCCGGGACAGCGGATGCAAGGCCGCACCGCTCAGACACAGCGCGTCACACCGAGAATGGTGAAGGCTGGAATCCTCCTTCAGATGCCGTCGGAAGAACTCGTGCTCCACATCGAAGAAGAATCCGCCTCGAATCCTGCGCTGGAGATAGTCCGCGATTCAGCCTGCCCAACCTGCGGCCGAGATATGTCCGGCAGCGGCTGCTGGTATTGCCGTTCCATCGACACGATGCGGATAACCCAGGCCGTTGACGACGCCGTCCCCCTGTCGCGGCTTCGCTTCCCCAACACCACCGACGACGAGGAATTCGATCTACTGGACAACGCGCCTATCCCCTTCAGCCTCCAGGACTACGTGCTGCAGCAGGCGCGCCTCGTGATGCCGCACGCCGACTTCGCCATTGCAGAGCATCTCGTCTCCGACCTCAACGAAAACGGGTTGCTCCAGTGTGACGCAGAGGAGGCTGCACGACTGCTGGACGTTTCGGCCGAAAGGGTCCGGGAAGTGCTCTCCCGGCTTCAGACTTTGGACCCACCGGGAGTCTGCGCCCAGTCCGTCCAGGAATGCGCGCTCATCCAGCTACGGGAGCTGGCCGCTCAAGCCGATGTCCCGGATCTGGTGAGCGACATCGTCCTGCGCCACTGGGAGGACCTGGCAAACCATGCCTACGGGAGAATCCAACGCGAACTCGATGCGACCCCCGAAGAGGTCGAAGACGCCGTTAGGTTCATCCGCGAGAACCTCCATCCATACCCAGGTCGGCTCTACTGCTCTCCACACCCCGGCAGACGACAGCCCGGCGAGAGCCGCCTCCGGCCGGACGTGATCATCCATCGCGACGGGGCGGACTACACGGTGGAGATCGTTCGACCGTTCGACTTCGAGCTGAGGGTGAGCGCGGCCTACCAGCGTCTAGCCGCCCAGGCGCGCACCCAAAAGACGGATTCCCCCGAGTACCGCCTCGCCCTGGAGCAGTGCCGGCGGGCCACGTGGCTCGTGGAGAGCCTGGCCCAGCGCGAGCAGACCCTCCGACAGATCGCCGAGTACGCCGTCGGCTACCAGCGGCCCTTCCTCGACACCGAATCCGAGGAGAAGATGAAGAAGCTAACGCGGGCCGACGTTGCCGACCACATTGGCAAGCACTCGTCCACGGTCTCCAGAGCGGTGGCCAACAAGTACGTGGCGCTTCCCAACACGACTCTTGTTCCCTTCGGGAAGTTCTTCACGCCGGCGGCGGCCCAGAAGACCGTCATCGCCGAGGTGCTGTCCAAAGAGGATCCGCAGCACCCGCTCACAGACGAGCAGATTTGCCGGATCCTCCGTGTCCGCGGCTTCTCTGTCGCCCGCCGCACCGTGGCCAAGTATCGCCTCGCCCTTCGCATACCGAACTCGACGCGGCGCGGACGACACTAGAGGCCGTTTCGGAACTCCCCGGCCGAGGTGCGCTGGAAGCCATCGCGGTGGGACCCGGTGCCGGACTCGCGTGGCGCCTCACTCTTCTCCCGAAGCCCCTTGTGTCGCGGGCCGGGATGGAGCATCTCCCCGCACGAGAAGGAACTCGTTCGGTGGCAGGCTCGCTACCAGCCGCCACCCGGGAGGGGTCCACGCTGTGCCGGTTGCCTGCCCGTGCTGAAGCGCCGTCAACTGCTCCCGAATGAGCTCGTGTAAGAGTTGCCATTGCCCCAGCGCCTGGGCGGCGGAGTAGGTGGGGAGCTGAGCCGAGAGGAAAATGGCGTCCGGCCTCACCCCCGCTCGCTCCAGCGCCGCGAACGACTGCGATCTCGTCGGGTCGGCCGCCACTGAGAGCAGGAGCTGTTCCCCTTCCTTCGGCGCGGCAACAGGCGCCTCCGGAGTCCAGACAGCTGGCAGACGCGAGTGCCAGGCCACGGCCCACGGCTGGTCTGTCACGACGAGCGCCTGTTCGGGCAGCGCCCGGCCCAGGTACTGCAGGTTACGGCGGTCCGGCGGGTCGCCAGGCCGAGGTAAAAGGGCAGCAATAATCAGCGGGAAAGCGGCCACCGCCAAGACGGCCGCCGCCGCCCCGGCCCGCGCCTTCCCGCCGAAACCGCGGGCGCCGAGCCCGGCAAAGAAGGCGCTGGCTCCGACAGCCCCAGCCACCCCAAGCAACGCTGTTAGCAGTTCGAAGCGCGGCTCCCCGACTGCCACTGCTCCCCCGAGGCAGAGAAGGCCGGCGACGAGGCCCCACTTGATGCGGTTGCCGCCGTTCCCGCCCAGATCCAGGAAGAGAGCAAGTCCCACGAGCGGAAGCAGGTAGAGCCCATACATGGGCGGGACGCTGGCCTCCAGCGAACCGATGTTGACAAGGAGCTTGCGCGCCACTTGCCGCGGATGTGCCGCCAGGAACGAAAGAGCCGTGCCTTCACTCGCATCCACCTTCCGATACAGGCTCATCTCAGGGTGCATCGTCGTATACGTGGCCAGCGAGTACGTTTCCATTGCCGAGAACGGTGTCCCCGAGACGACCCAGTTCCTGAGAAGCCACGGCGCTGCAAGAATCGCGAATCCGACCACAAATAGAGCGGCGTGCCTGAGCCGTTGCGCCCTCTGCCCAAAGAGCAGCACCCCAAGCGCCGGCAGCGCCAGCGCCAGTGCAGCGTACTCGGTGAGGTAGGCGAGCGCACAGACCGCGCCACACAAGAGGCTCCAGGCCGCAGTCCCGCGGTGCTTCAGGATCACAAAGAACAGCAGAGTCACCACGAAGGCGAGTAGGCTTACGTTCAGTCCTGAGAGACTCACCCGCAGCAGTTCTGCCTGCAGGGCCACCAGCAGAGCCGCCATCCAGGCTCCCCGCGGGCCAATGAGCCGTCTGGCGAGGAAATAGCTGGCCAAGGCGGTAAGGAACCCGAATGCCATCGAGACGAAGGCGACGGCGCGGTCATCCGGCCGCGCCACGTTGAAGGCGATGCCAAGCAGGAGTGGATAGAGCGGAGCGTTATCCAGGTCGGGATGGCGCGATACTGAGTTGACCTTCGCCAAGCTCATCGGGCGCAGAAACTGCGTCGTGAACCCACGGCCCTCGCTGATCTGGCGCCCAACCTGCGCCGCATCCATCGCCTCCGGCAGCACGAGGCCCTCGAACTGGCTCGTGTAGAACCAGGCCCAGACGATCAGGCATGGCAGCACCCAGGCGAGGTGTGCCACCACGACGCGACCTCTCTGCCTGGTACTCTCAGCATCGGGACTCACTCCCTCGGTCAGGGGTGCAGCGGCGGACGCCATTCCAGCCTCCTGCTCTCGTTCTCGGCCGGCGCGCGATGCCAGCCTGGTTGCGCCTATATCTTCAGCGCCTCCCGCAAGTCGGGGTGGATCTCTCGCAGTAGGTCCTCAGACGCTTGTGCGGCCTCTTCTTGCGATCCAGCTATCGGCGCCGACACACGGATGAGCGCACCCCACGTGGGCCGCCGGAGCACGCGGTTGCGCAGCAAGTGATAGCGAAACTGCATGAAGCTCGGTGTGGTCGCCCCATGCGACATATACCAATAGAGCACCGTGCGCTCCTCGCCCCCTCGCTGGAGCAGGAACTCGTTTGCCAGCACTTCCCCGTCGCCGGTGCCCAACTGAAGGGAGCGCCTCGACTTCTGGAGGATGTTCCAGCCCCCTCCCAGCAGGCAAAACCCCGGGGAATGGAAGGTGGTCTTCCTGTACCCGAACAGGATGCTCAGATCGACAGGATATCCGTCAGATCGCGTGTACTCCCTCAGGAGATACGCGTCGGGATCCAGCATCTCAAGGCTGTCGCCGTCCAGGGTACCCCTCTCAGTGCCTTGCCAGTCCTGAAGAACCAACGGCACGCGCGACAGGTCCGGGGTGAACGCAGGGCTTGCCTCAAGGCCCCGGCAGGGCAATACCAGCCCTCCAGCGAGAAGCACCAGAAATATGGGCATCAGATAGGTGCTCCCTCTCACACCTCCCCAACCACAGCCCGATCCCGTGCCGTCTCCGGAGCCGCCGCGGGGTCGCCCAACAAGTCCCTGACGCCCAACGGCCGCCGGCTCTCGCCACGGGTCGAGGCGCAGATCGAGAGCCCAGCTCACTATCAGCAGGCCCGCAACGGCGATCAGGAAGACCAACACGCCTGAGAAACCGTGAAAGAAGCCGGTTGCCGCCTCTGGACCGGCGATCGCGGCAATCGCCAACACACAGAGGATGCGCCCCACATTCCCCATCAAGGCAAGGGGCGGGCCGGCCACTGCGACCACCCAGCGTTTCCAGACCGACCCCTCCGCCAGGTAGGCGATAAGAGCCGCCAACGACGTCAACGCAACGGCGTACTTCATGCCGCTGCACGGCGCGCCGACAGAGAACGTCTGGCCGGCCATGTGAATGTCGACCCCGTCCCGCGTGATATCCGCGCCGGCAAGCCCCGCCGCCATGGTGGCGAACTTCGCTGAGAATAGCTGCATTGGAAAGCTCACGAACTCCACGAGCGTATCCGGCCATGGCACCATGAAGAAGAGGAATGCATATGGGAAGGCCAGCCGGCGGCTGGCGCTGGGCCCCCAGAAGTGGAGCATGAAACCGCCCAGGGCTACCACGAGGGAGAGTTCCGGCACGAACCCGATTCCGGCGAAGACGCCCATGGGATAGAGAAGGAGCCCAAACGCGACGACCGCCAGGCCCCACGCCCAGGGCCTAGCCAGGGTTCGGACCTCTGCCCGGCGCCGCCACGCAAGATAGCCTGCGATCAGGGGGATGGCGAACCCATGGGAGGCATTGTCGACACGCCACCATGTGCCGACCATGCCCGTAATCACCGGCGTAAAGACCACGAGGAACACCGCCGCAAGGGCAGTCGGACCCGCCGCTGCGCCTGCACTCCACCGCCTCCGCGGGCCCATACCTCCCTCTGTGGTCACTCTGCCGGTCTTGTCGGTCATACCTATCGCCGTGGGCGTATGCAAGAAACAGGCCAGACCTCCGACCGTGTCTCCCCTCACAAGCGCCCCGGCCGTTTCGCCAGGCCGACGCCTTCCGTCACACATCGCCCGGATCGTGGCACGGTTATTGCTAGTTAGCTCCATTGACGAGGTTCAGAGCAAAGGCACGAGGTTGAGGAGAATCACCGCAAGAGCTGCTTCCGAGGCAACTGAAGGGATCCTCTGCCATCCTGCGCATCCAAAGGACGCTCTCTGTTGCTGATCGAGCACTCAGAAACCACTCGAAACCTCGTTGCGGGCACGCTTCTTGCATTGTCTGTGGGTGAGCATCAAGCGCGTGGGACGGCCAGTGGAGTGGGGGGGCGTCCCTCCGCTCATCGCGGTAACGGATTAGGGCCTCGTAGGGTTTGGCAGGAGGAGTGGAAATGACTGACAGGCGGTGGAGCATGGGACTTGGAAAGACGTTTCTCGGTCTCTGCGGCGTCTTCATGCTGCTCGCTATCGTAGCACCTCAGGCTGCGTGGGCAGTGCCCGATCTGCAGCTCTATGTCGAGGGAGCCACATATGATCCGCAGACCGAAACCTGGGTGACGGCGTCGTCCACATTCAATCTACAGGTACTCGTCGCCAACAACGCGCTCGAGGATGTCTACGTTGCGGCGGCGATCCCCCCTGACGCCGATCCCGCGGGCGGAACGGTGACGCTGAACGGCTCGGGGGTGACGATATCGCCCACCAAGGGCACTCCTATCATGAGCAATGGGCATTCCTTGCCTGGGCATGGGATCTATCCGACCTACTTCGGCACCTACCTCCTCGGGGATCTGGTGCCAACTGCAGCGACTCCCGTGCAGGATATGCAGCCCGGTGGGGGAGGGGGATGGTCTACGCTGGGCCTGGTCGTCAATATCCCCGTCGCCATCACCGGCTTCGGGTCGGTGCATTTCGACGTCTACGATCACATCGCCGGTGAGACGCGGGTGCGCTTCGCGCCCTTCAGCCACGATGCCGAGTACACACCTGAGCCAGGCTCTCTCCTTCTGCTGCTTTCCGGAACGGGGGCAGTTCTCGGCCTGGGTGCCTGCAGGCGAGTTGTGAGTCGGCGCAGGCGTGGCTCCGCGGCGTAAGCGTTCATCGAGACAGAGTCGTCCGGCTTTCACAGGGGGCCCGTAGCGCATTCTGCGGGCCTTCCGGTTGGCCTGGTTAGCGGTAGGGCGCAGGTGGGAGCGGCACATGGCTCGCAGTCGATGCCCCGGTTCGGAATCGAACCTCGGCCCGAGCAGACCGGGTGTACGCCGGTCAGGCGCTGCCCCGCCTTCCCGGGCGGGAGACGCCGCATGTCTTTGCTGAGGTCCGGCGCTCTTCTGGCGGCCGCTCTGAGCATCGCGACGTACGCTGGAGCAGTCCCGGAACGGCCCAAGGAACATGTCTGGCCTGCCCCAGCGGTCAATCCCAACGCTGTAGTCTGGCACACCGAAGTGCCTCCAACTCTCCCCGAGGCCGGGGATCTCTGGGTGAACCCGCGGGACGGAAAAGCCATGGTGTACGTGCCGGCAGGGGTGTTCCTCATGGGGAGCCCGGAGGGCGAGGGCGACGAGGACGAGCGCCCCCAGCGGGCCGTCTACCTGGACGCTTTCTGGATCGACAAGACCGAAGTCACCAACGCTGAGTACGCCCGCTTCATGGCTGCCACGGGGCACCAGGCGCCCTACTTCCTGCCGAAGCGCTGGAACAGCAAGTGGTACGACCACCCAGACCAGCCCGTCGTAGGGGTGGGCTGGGAGGATGCGGTGGCCTATGCCCAGTGGGCCGGCAAACGTCTGCCCACGGAAGGGGAATGGGAGAAGGCGGCGCGGGGCACAGACGGTAGCGCCTATCCCTGGGGCAACGTCTGGGACGTGGCGCAGAACAGGCGCTGCAACTTCTCCGACAAACAGTCCCGGCTGGGCGGAACCCCTGTCGACGACGGATACGACTGCCCTGCCCCTAGAGGGAGCTATCCCCGTGGCGCCAGTCCCTACGGCTGCCTCGACATGGCGGGAAACGTCTGGGAGTGGTGCTCCGATTGGTATGCCCCGGACTACTACGCGGACGCATCCCTCCGCAATCCGCGGGGGCCTGAATCCGGCCGCTATCGTGTCATCCGGGGCGGCAGTTGGGCCTATGAGGCAAGGTCCCTGCGCTGCGCCACGCGCGACAGCGCATACCCGGCGTGTCGGCAGTTCGACGACGGTGGCTTCCGGTGCGTGCTGCCCGTGAACGATGAGCCTGCAAGAGCCGCTCGCGACGCGGCGGGGGACGACTAGCGAAGGACGCCGACATATCGCCCTCTGCGCAGGTGCGGAGCCCTCTCGCCAGAAGGACTCGCGACGTGAACCGCGACGCCCCGGAGGACAACGTGAACAAAGACGAGACCAAACCGACTGTCTGCCCGACGTGCGGCGCTGTTGCGACAGCTAGCGGACATCTCTGTCGTCCCTTCGAACCCACCAAGCCCTTTGTTTGCGAATACTGCGGCGCCCAAACCGACGACCCTCGCCACATGTGCTATCCGCAGATCGAGCATCTCGCCTATCAGTGCCGCCATTGCGGCCGTCTGGCCGCCAAAGCCGAAGCCTTGTGCCACCCCAAGCGCATCGCGGGAACCTCATAGCTGCCGAGACGATAGAACGCCGAGCACAGCCATACGCGGTATGGCCTATTTGGGGAGAGGCTTCGCCTCCGTCTCGCGAGGCTTTGGCCTTCCGGGGCGGAAGTAGATGCCGCGACGTCGGAACTCTCGCGTGATCGTGCTGCTCCGACCTGAGGGGCGCCGCGCTCACGACATTATGGAGTTTCTTGCATTATGGTTAGGAGCGCCCATAATGCAAGAAACTCTACAGCGCACGCCGTGAGGCTCACACAGCAGATTCTCTCGCCTTACGGTTGTAACCGTAAGGCGAGAGAATCCGTAGGAGGTCGCATCTGTCATGACACCCCATCGGCCCGTCCTCGTCACGCGCCGTCTCGGCAAGACCAACCTTCAGGTCACAGTAGTGGGCTTCGGCGGAATCCCCATCCAGGTCGTGCCCGAAGACGTGGCGCTTGCCACCGTGCGCCGCGCCCATGACCTCGGGGTCAACTTCTTCGATACGGCCCGGGGATACACCAACTCGGAGGAACGGATAGGCCAGGCGCTTGACGGACGCGACTACTATGTCGCCACGAAATCCGGGAACCGGGAGGCGAAGGGGATCTATCAAGATGTCGAGCGCTCTCTCGGGAACCTGCGCCGCCATCAGATCGATCTCTATCAGCTCCACGGCGTCAACGATAACGACGAACTCGAGAAGGCGCTCGCCCCCGGCGGCGCGGTCGAGGGGCTTCGTCGCGCCCGCGACGAGGGGAAGATAGCTCACATTGGGATCACGGGGCACCGACGAGAGACTCTCGCTGCAGCGGTCCAGATGTGCGACGACTTCGCCACCGTCCAAGTCCCCTTCAACCTCGTCGAAGATGAAATCCTGGATAACCTCATACCCGTATGCGCCGACCGCGATGTCGGAATCATTGCCATGAAACCGTGTGGCGGCGGCAACTTCACCAACGCACCCCTCGCCGTCAAGTGGTGCATAGCCCAGCCAATAACGGTTGCCATTCCGGGGATGGCCACCCCGCAGGAAGTCGAAGAGGATCTCGGCATTGCCCGAAGCCTCGAGCTGACGCCCGAGGAGCGGGTCGCGATAGACCGCATGAAGTCGGAACTCGATCAGCGCACCTGTCGCCGCTGCCGCTACTGCGAACCCTGTGCTCAGGGCGTGCAGATCAGCTCACTGCTACACGGTCGTTCGATCATCCGTCGGATGGGCGCATCCCGCTGGAAGGAATGGGGAGCGCGCGACATCATCGCTAGCGCCGAGCTCTGCATCGAGTGTGGAGAGTGCGTCACGAAGTGTCCCTACGACCTGCCCATCCCTGAACTCCTGCGGGAGGTCGTTGCCTATTGCGAGACGATACCGGAGCTCACCCAGGACTAGCCCATAGACGCTCGACTAGCCAGTTCGACCCCGGGAGCGCTCGCTCACGCCCTTGTCTGCCCTCCCCCCGTGTGCTATAATGCTGCGCGTAATGTGGCCTCGGCCCCAGTCGGCCGGGCCTCATTCACTTAGGACCTCTGACCGGTCCGAGGCAACCGGCCGGTGTCGGCGGACGTTTCAGACCGGTCCAGGAAAGTCAAGGCTACGAAGCTCCGAGGCGTCACCAAGCGACGACCTCTTGGGAGGGCCCTGTGAAGCGCACCTACCAACCAAAGCGAAGAAAACGCGCCCGCACCCACGGCTTTCGCAGCCGGATGCGAACTGCCTCCGGGAGGAATATCCTTCGCCGTCGACGCAACAAGGGGCGTGCTCGGCTGGCGGTCGGGCCCTCCAGATAGGGCCGCCGTAGTGCAGCGCTTACACCGAGAGAGCGATATCAAACGGGTCTTTCGCGAAGGGCGCCGTTTCCACTCACCGGTGGCGGTGCTCCACGCGCGGCGGAGATCCGACGCAGAAGGCACGCTCCCGGGCCCCCGTCTGACCGTCATCGCCGGTCGATCTTTTCGGACCGCTATCGCTCGCAATCGTGGGCGGCGAGTCCTTCGCGAAGTGAGCCGAGTGTTGCTCAAAGACACACACGAGCGGTGTGACCTCCTGGTCGTGGCGCGTCCTGACGCACTTGCCCAGCCCTACCAGGCGCGCCTTCAGACACTGGCGGATCTCTTCAGCCGAGCGGACATCCTCCCGGAGAAGGCGGTCACCCGAAGATGAGCACACGTTACTCCGCCCCATCTCCAGGCCTGACCGCGCGCGTCGCCATTGTGTTGGTGCGCTTCTATCAGCGCTTCCTGAGCTGTTTGAAGCCCCCCACATGTCGGTTCTACCCAACCTGCTCGGAGTACGGGCTTCAGGCCATCACCAACTGCGGTCTGATCCGAGGCGGTCTGCTCGCCGCCTGGCGACTGCTGCGCTGCAATCCTTTCTCCGCCGGCGGATACGACCCCGGTCCCTGGGCGAAGGACGTCACGCACGGGCAATCCGACACCGCGGAATCCCTCCCCAGGAGGCGTGGCAGCGAGGGGCGGGCATGAGGGGCTTCGGGCGCTTCGCGCTCCTGCTTCTGATCCCCCTCCTCGCCGGCTGCTTTGGCGCCGCCGGCGTTCCGCTTCCTGCAGACCGTCTCTACGCCGTCCGCGACCGGTTCGAGGAGCTCGATCGCCTCTCCGAGGGGGAGATCGACGCTCGTCTCAAGACGCTCCAAGACGAAGTCGCGGGCCTCAACGAGACGAAGGACCGAAGCCAGCGCGCCGAGCTCAACCGAAAGCGCGTCCTCATCGGCTACTGCTGGGAGCGCCGCGGGGATTTCACCGACGCCCAACGGCTGTACTCCGAGATCGCCGGCACCGAGTACGGGTCCGTCGCCCTGTTCCGCATCGCCCAGATAGCCGAGCACGTCGCCGCCGCTTCGGAAGAGGATGCGAGCAATTCAGACATCTCCCCTGCAAGGCGAGTCGAGGCGCAGGATATCGCGGCGCTTCAGCACAAGCAGGCGACGAAATCGCTGGAGCGCGCTGCCAACTACCCTGTGGGAACGCGCGTCCTTTCCCGCACGCCGCCCGTCGCCAGCCTCCAGCCAACCGTCTGGGACATCGTAGACGTCCGCCATGCCTCTTACAAGCGGCTCGACAAGTACTACAGGGAGAAGCTCTCCTATCACATCTTCGAGTTCCTGGTTCGCATCTCCGGAGGCGTCGAGAAGAACTCCAGCTACATCATCGCCATCTTCCTCATCGCCGTCCTGGCGAAGATCATCACAACCCCGCTCTCCGCGGCGCAGTTCCGCAGCATGCAAGCCATGCAGAGCCTCCAGCCTCAGATCAAGAAGCTCCAGGAAAAATACAAGGACGACAAGCAGCAGGTCGCGAAGGCCCAGATGGACCTCTTCAAAGAGGCCAAGATCAATCCCCTCTCCAGCTGCCTCCCCATGCTCATCCAGATGCCCATTCTCATCTGGGTCTACTACGGCATCCGTTACTTCGTGTACCGCTTCGAGGGCGTCCACTTCCTCTACATTAAGAACCTTGCAAGTCCCGACGTCATTCCCGTCGGCGACTTCCTTGCGCCCGGCCCTCTTCTGCTACTCTACGGCGTCAGCATGTACTTCTCCCAGAAGCTCATCGCGACCCCCGCCGCCACGCCCGAGCAAAAGCAGCAGCAGAAGATGATGGCCTACATGATGCCCGTCCTGCTCGTGCTCATACTCAAGGGGCTCCCTGCTGCGTTCATCCTTTACTGGTTCCTGCAAAATATGCTCATGACCGGCCACCAGTATCTCATCATGCGCTCTCGGCAGGTTCCCGTGCCCGCCGGCGGGCCCCCCGTAGAGCCCGGCGCGCCGACTTCCGGTCCGCCTCCGGAGGCGATCGACAGGCTCTCGCGAGGAACTCGGAGGCGCAAGAAGAAAGGGTAACATACAGGCACGGTTCGCCTCGAAGGTGGGGGGGCGCGGAGGCACTCTGATGGAGTCGATCGAACAAACCGGCAGAACCGTTGAAGAAGCCGTCGGGGCCGCTCTGAAGACTCTGGGGGTTTCTCGCGAGGACGTAGACGTCGAGGTGCTTGCCGAAGAGAGCCGGGGCCTGTTAGGTATCCTCGGTTACTCCGCCGCCCGAGTCCGGGTAACGGTCAAGCACGACCGGCGCCAACCCGAACTCCCTCCACCCGCACCCACTCTGACCGCAGTGCAGCCGCCCGAGCCCGAGCCAACCGAAGCGCAGCCGCCCGAGCCGATTCCGAGCGTCGAAGCCGGTCTGCGCTCCACCCTCGCCCAAGAAGCTCTGGACGTCCTGAACCAGATCATCAATCTCATGGGGCTCGAGGCGACGGCGGAGATCACCGGCGACGACGTCGAGTCCGTGTCCATCGACATCCACAGCGATGAGGATGTTGGGCTTCTCATCGGCAAGCGCGGCCAGACGCTTGCCGCTCTCCAACTCGTTGTCGCCATGATCGCCAACCGGGCTCAGCCGCCCGAAAACCGCAGGCGCGTCATCCTCGATGCCGAGGGCTACCGCGCCCGGCGCGACCGGACACTGCAGGCGATGGCCCGCAGCGCCGCCCAGCGGGCGAAGCGCAGCGGGCGTCCCGTCACCCTCAGCGCTCTGACTCCGCGAGAGCGGCGCATCATCCACCTATCCCTTGCCGACGATCACTCTGTCACGACCCGGAGCGAGGGAGAGGATCCAGACCGCTCAATCATTGTGACGGCTCGTCGGCGCACCCACGAGTAGCTCAACCCGGACCGAGGAAGCACGAGTCAGACAGGGGGAGCCTGCCGCGCCCCCGGTCGTCATCTCCCCTTTCTGTCACCTACAAGCTGTTTCATAACCTCGGGGTCACGTCTGTATCCGGCCCTTGGGGCGTTCTGGACGGTGCCAGGCGAGGCCCACCGCGTGAGAGTGGGTTATGAAACAGCCGCTACTCGAACTGACGGTAGTAGGCTTCCACCGCCTCGTAGTCCACAGTCTCGTCAGACGCCTTGCCCAGTTTCCCATAGAGACGCTGCCTGGACCGCATGTCGGCCAGCAGCACCGCTCGAGCGTGGACCGCAACCTCCGTCGCGACCTCCGCGGGCACGACTACGACTCCGTCGTCATCGCAGCCGACGATGTCGCCGGGGCGAACCTGAAC
>Ga0307377_10000294_pt1 | contig 69176 bp, 74 predicted proteins | sample TR3MG_FD_202535 | JGI IMG/M metagenome (GOLD analysis project Ga0307377, IMG submission 202535) | Soil microbial communities from Risofladan, Vaasa, Finland - TR-3 | ecosystem: Environmental > Terrestrial > Soil > Coastal area > Acid sulfate soil | place: Finland: Risofladan, Vaasa | collected... | reverse complement strand
AAAACATTGTTTGAGGGTGAAGGGTGTTTATCATTTCCTGGTAAGATTGTCAACACATATAGATACCAAGAAGTGCATGTGCTTGAAAACATTGTAAAACCTAACGCTTTTATTGTGAGGGGTGTGTTGGCAGTAGTATGTCAACATGAACTTAATCATTTAGAATCTATATTGTTGACCGATGTGGCTATAAAAAACATAAACAAAAAGCACAAGTTACGACCCAACGATCCATGTTTATGTGGATCCGGGAAGAAATATAAAAAATGTTGTAAAAAATAGTAGGCATACTTATGCTTATACGTAGGTGTAATCATGGAAGAACCAAAAAAACCGCAAGAATTAAGTTCCGATCAGCGTCGAGATCAATTAATTACTGAATTATTATTAAGGATATCTGCTTTGGAAAGAGTTCTTATTGATACTCAGATGGTTAAGAAAGAAGATTTAATGGAAGCCATTAAAACTTCACTGAAACAATTAGTTACAGTTATGACAGATAACGGTATGATTAAAGACGCTGAAGTGGTTTTAACTAGTATTGACAAAAATATTAACTGAACAATGATGCACCTGTTCACTATCAGCTCCCAGTGATTACTGGGTATTACGGGTTAGGTTGATTATGCGTGCTATCACAAACGAGTCTGATTTTAATATTTCTTCTGGATTTGTAGCGGTAAAATTTTGGGCTCCTTGGTGCGCGCCGTGTAAACGCATGGAACCGGTTGTTAGAAAGATGGAAGCCGAATTTAGCGGTGTAACTTTTCTTTCTATAGATATTGATCAAATTCCAGCCATAGCTCAAAAATATAGAATAAGGGCTATCCCATCATTGCTTTTATTTAAAAATGGACAGGAAATTAATAGAATTAATGGATTAGTTCTGACGAGCCCACTCCGGAAGGCGTTTAAAGATCTGACAAAAGAAGATGGTTAGTGTTATATTAAACTATAACGTAAGCTAGGAGAAGTTATGTCAGAAGCAGAAAAGATTTGGGAAGAAATTAAAGACAAGCCTATTTCTATGTACGCTCTTCCAAACCAAAAGGTGAGCGATCATTTAGAGAAGTTGCCGGTAAAAGGAAACATCCTATATGTTCGTTTAATGTCCAGTGCTGTGGTGGGAACTTTAGAGGAAGCTATTGGTAAGGAATATGAGGTAGAACAATCAAGCCAGTATACCCTCATTAAACGCGCCGCTAAACCCGTTGTTGAAGATGAAAATCCGAAACCGTACGTTCGTCGCAGACGAGTACGCACATCGTAATTCATGTTATTTAACCTGTGTCTAATGGACCCCGAGAAGAACTGTATGTTATTTTAGGATGCTTTGGCAGAGTAGACGATGGATTTGTAAGCTGCACAGGCATTGAAAATCAAATTTTAGGAGTTGGCAAACACGTAGAACACCACAACGAAATGATGGATTACTTCGACAGTTGCCGGTTATTTGATCGGGCAATGTTTGAATATTCTGCAATCCGGCATTTTGTACATAATTTACAGGATAGATTCGATCAAGTGGCGGTTGGTAAGCGGCTGTGGTCGGAAAAGCAATACACACTCTATCAAAAATTTATTATAGATCATAGATTTTGTGGTCTATATGTAAGATTAGATTTAAATTTACCAGTTAATGAACCAGTAGTCGAAGAGAAAGCAGTCAAGATTAAAGCACAAGGAAAGTGTTTAATCAGCCCACCGCAAGTTAATCTTCGACTAATTCGTGGTCACAGAGACAGGTAGTATTGCATAATGTCTGATCATCCTTACACAGAAGAAGACGAATATCTAGTTCAAGCTACGCTACAGTTATTGGGCTCAAAGCGCAAAAACTATGCTATGTGTATGTCTTGTGGTGCGCCGATGCGCCATGGTCATATTCTGGTTTGTGCGGAGTGTTTGGGACATCAGTGTGAGGTGTTTGAAAAAATCGCAGAACTTCCTGAAACCAACGAAGAATCAGAAGAATTGAACGAGGAATCCAACAAGGAGAAGAATGAGCCCCAAGAATAAAAACCTTATGTATCATGCCATATTAGATGTTTTAAAACTTAAATATCCAGAGCCAGAACCACAAAGAAAAAATAAAGAAGCCGCTAAATCTATTATTTTAGCTTTTGAAACTTTGGAAAATATAGAAAATGATGTAATGTCAATTGATGCCGCTAACCAAACGGGTGAGCCCACTGAAACGATTTTAAGCTCGATTTTCAAGCGTATTGGGTAAAATATCAATAAAATCTTATTCTTGTGTGTCACAGGGTAAAAAAAATAGAGCCCTACGTAATCGTAGAAAAAAGTTACTTCTTAAGTTGCTTCGTCAGGTTTTAAAGGGAGATTTTGATAACACTCCGGTTTTGTTGAATAATTTGTATGATAACACCACGCCTCGTAAACAATACCTTGGACCGCGCGATCGAGACACCTACAACTATGGTTATATGGAACTAGATGAAATGGGCGCTGGGTCGCCTGATGTATGGAGCTAATATGCGAACTATCAATGAGAATCTAAGAGATAGAATGGTGGCGGAAGCTGAAGAGGCGGAAACTCAAGGATTAATCAAGGTTGCCGAGAATCTTACCCAGCAACTAGAAAAACATCCTGTACGCACGGATGATGAATCTTATACTTATTCTAACGAGAAATTTGCTGAAGATATTGAGTCTTCATTATGGGATGTCGTAATTCGGACTGCTGATTTTCATGGCAAACATGTAGATGCAATTCAGGCACAAAAAATTGTGGAGAGCGTTGCTGCTGAAATGGTGCGTGATCTTCGAAATGTTTTGGGTATACCGCACGGAGTTGGAGCTTTTGAGCCCTCAACGCTTGGTGAAGTTAAAGAAACCGTTACAATAAGCGTGGAAGATGATGACTAATAGTGTAAAGTTAGATCCAAACAAATCTAGATTTAAACCAAAAGAGAATAAAAAGACCCAGGAAGATTTTGAGAAGGAAATTTCTGCTCTTCAAAGAAACGAAGAAGGGTTAAAAGCCAGGGTAATCGAATTGTCTAGTCAGTTTATGGACGCCACACAAAATAAGATCCTGGAAGAGAACCGAGGGATAATAGGTCAGGATGTAGAAAGAGAATTGGTTAATAGTTTAGGTGCATTAGGATTACACATAAACAATGATGAACATCAGCCTGAAGGAATTGGTTCAATTGGTCTTATTATGTTGTTAATGAATGTTACGTTAAAAATGCGAGATCGTCTTAATGAACAGGCTCATAAGATTCATCTTCTTGAACAACAGCTTAACGAAACGTCGAGCAAGGAGTAGTCCGGTGGGATTAGATTTGTATTCCTCAGAAGATCTACTTGAACTCCTTTCTGATGAAAAGGAGTCATACGGGGAATATGTGCGCTTATGCGAAAGATATCGGATCCCACCAAACCCAATTGCTATTGCGTCGTCAACGGCTCGGGTGGAACTGTTGAAGAAGCTGATGGGTGGGAAACCGATCTATCAGCGGATGTTAAAAAACCGAAAAACAGACAGTTAATTACTATAGCTAACGAAAAGCAACCGCTAATTGATCTGTTACATTTATATCATGTAGATTTTCCTATTATTATTTATAGCCCTAGCGGTTGGACACACAAAGGGCAGTGTCCCTTTCCCGACCACAATGACGCTAATCCTTCTTTTAATTATAATTCAATAGAGGACAGATTCAATTGTTTTGGTTGTGGAAAATCGGGAAGAGCTGTACAGTTTAAAGCTGGCATGCATAATTTACCACTTATGGAAGTGGCTGAAACTATTATAGAGCAGTTTGGATCTTTAGATGAAGCATACCTAGAGATTAGGGAGCGTAAAGAAGATAAGTCTGACGAGCTTCTTATTGACTTTTCCTCCTACGTAAAAGACTTTTTAGATAAATTTTATGGTAACCAGAAAGCTTTTGAGTTTGCAGAGTCGGTAGCTTGGAGTTTGGACCTGTACTTATTAAAACATGTTGCTGATCCGTATATAGATTTCGACAATTTAGAAGCACGCATTATTGTGTTAAAAGAAAAGTTAGACGATTATGAGTAAGACAATAATTGTTGGCGATATTCATTTGGGCAAAGGCGTTTCCTTTGGTAAGCCCGGCATTGGTAACGCTCTTAACAGCAGAGTAGCGGATCAGTTACGTTTGTTGAATTGGATTCTTGATCAGGGAATCGAACACCACATAGATCGCTTTATTATTACCGGAGACATATTTGAAGACATTAAACCAGACAGTCAGTTGATTGTGATTTTTGTTAATTGGTTAAAGCGCTGTGAAGATAGTGGAATAGAATGTCACATTATAAGCGGCAATCATGATGTGCGTCGTACCGGTAGTACTTATATTTCTATTTTAGATTTTATAACCGCTGCCGATATTGGAAATACTACCATCTATAAAAACCTACATACCATCTATACCGATGGTGCATCTTTCACCCTGCTTCCTTTTAGAGATCGTTTATCTTTAGATTGCGAAACGGTGCCCGAGGCATTAAGTAAAATAGAAGAACGATTGCCATATGAGTTAGCAGATATTCCCCCGGGCAATACCCGTGTCCTGATAGGACATATAGCATTAGAAGGTTCATTTTATACTAGCGAGTTGGGAGATACAGCTAACGAACTAATGTGTCCTTGTAGTTTGTTTCATGGATATGATTACGTTTGGATGGGACACGTTCATCAACCCCAAGTGATACAGAAAGATCCGCTGGTGGCTCATGTTGGTAGTATGGATTTGTCTGATTTCGGAGAGTGTAATCAAACTAAAATATTAGTCTTGTTTGAACCAGGACATGAACCTAAAAACATTCCCATTCCCGGGCGTCCACTAATAAGAATCAAAAAAGAAATTACTAAAGGAACAGATCCTAATAAGTATTTAGCAGATATCATTTCTAAAACCAACTTTACCAATGCAATGGTTAATCTGGAGATCAAACATTTAGATCCTGAGGGGCAAGAACTAGATCGTAAGAAGATTATAGATAGTATTTACAAAAAAGGCGCGTACTATATTTGTAAGTTTTCTGAGTCGAGAAATGTAGCGGTACCTGAAGATAAAAGAGAGTTAATGGATAGTACGGTAGAACCCAAATCTGCCATCAAACTTTATGCCGATCTGTATGGCTTTGATAACGATGAAGATCGTGTTTCTTTTTGTCAGTTCTGTGAAGAATGTGTAGACGAGTATTACGCTAAGGAAAAGTAATGCAATTACTTAAATTATATATAGAAAACTTCATGGGGAATCGGAAAAGCGAACTAGATTTTACTGCTTTTAGTTCCTGTCTTATCGTGGGGGTAAATAAACATAACGATCGTGAATCTAACGGTACGGGTAAAAGCACAATCTTTAAAGCAATAGATTTTGTCCTGTTTGGTAAGTATTCTGCCGCTCATATAGATGAAATAATCCGGGAGGGTGCTGATAAATGTACGGTATCATTGGAATTTAAATCTGGAGATAGTATTTATCGTGTAACTCGCATACGTCATAGCAAAACAGAGCTGAAATTAGAAGAAAAAGCTGGCGACAAATGGATTCCTAAAGGACAGCGTACCAGCAAGCAGGCTGCGAAAGAGTTAGAGAAGCTGATTCGTATTAATTATGAAGCCTTCAGGGGCTCTATTTTATTTGCGCAGGGTGATCTTAGTGGTTTAGCCGCCGCTACTCCCGATAAACGTAAAGCGCTGCTTAAAGAGCCGCTACAATTAGCAGTGTATAGTAAGTTTGAAGAGATAGCTAAGAAGAAAAACAAGAAACTTGAGGAGGACTTGCAGCTAATTAATACTCAGCTTGATGTGCTGGGTAATCCACAGGAAATAATCAATGATTATTCTAAGCGTATAGAGCAAATTAATAAAGATGTAGAGAAGTGTAAAGAAATAACAAATACTGCCAAAAATGAAGTTAATACATACAAAACACAGCTAAATGATATAAGTAAAAAACTAGAAGGAGCCTCTGATAGCCTTGGTAAAATGGCGGTAATTAATACTAAAAGAGCTAATCAACATAGTTATATTGTTAAATTTACCAACTCTATTAAAGAAAACACCTCCAAAAAAGAGATAAAGTTAACTACAGCATCTACACTTAAAACCACGCTTAAAACTCTTAAGAAAGATTTAAAGGGTTTGAAGGATAAGAAATTACGTACAGAAGCAGAAGTTGAAGACAAAATTAAGGAATTACAAGAAGCAGAGCAAAAAGGCGTTACCTTGCTTGCTCAGCTTCAAGCTCAACTAGATACATGTGAACATGTATTGCCTGGTACTGAAACATGTTCGCAGTGCAAACAAATCATTACTGATAAGTATCGTAATAAATTTATTAAAGATAATACAAGCCTTAAAGCTCAATTAAATAAAGATTATGCGTTGTATCATGGTAAATTAATCAAATTACGGGAAGACAAAACAAAATTACGTACAGAATTAAAAGAAATAACCAACATCAAGTCTAAAATTGTATCAGTAGAATCAGAAATTCAAGTAGCTGAGACGAAAATCAACAGTATTAAAGAGGTAATTGAACAGTTAGATAAGGCTTTAGAGACAGCTAATACTGGTATTACTGATTGTAAGCAAGAAATTAAAAATCTAGATGAAGAAATTAATAAATTAACTGCCGAATTAAATAAAACTAACGTTCCCGAATTGCAAAAGAAAGAATCTGAGTTAATTAATCAAGTTTCAGCCGCCGAAAAACTATTAAATCACGCATTTAGCCAGCTATCCGATAAAAATCGTGAGCTGGGTAACGCCGAATCGATTATAGATCGTGCCAGAGAAGACCTTAGAAAAATAGAACGGCATAAAAAGAACAAATCTTCGCTAGAAAAACAGTTAAAAATACGTAAACGTGGTGTTTTTGCCTTTAGTCCCAAGGGTATTCCCACTTTAGTTATACATACTATCTTGGATGACCTTCAGTTAGAAGCAAATAATCTGTTACAAGAGTTGCGTCCCGAACTTGGGTTACGGTTTGTTACTGAAAAAGAGGATAAAGATACTCTAGATATGATATTTACCGTGAACGGATCGGCACGAGATTATAATTTACTATCTGGTGGTCAGAAAATGTACCTAGCATTAAGTATTAAAATGGGTCTGTCTTTATTAATTCAGAAAAAACTTGATGTAAGTATTAAGTTTTTAGAATTAGATGAAGTGGATCAACCTTTGGACAAAGCTGGGGTGGAAGCATTTGCAGATGTAATTCGGTGCTGGCAAAACAAGTTTAAGATTTTTGTCATTACACATAACGAAGATCTGAAAGATAAATTTTCTCACGCTATTCTTGTCGAGAAAGATCAGGACGGAGCCACCGCAAAAGTGGTGACACAATGGTAATGCGTAAAATCATAAAAGACGTTACGGATGAGTTAAAAGAGGCTGAATCCAAGTTTGGATCTTTTAACTCTCCGCGTCAATTACCTACAGGACTAGCCTGTAGGCTTGTAACTGATCTCATGTTTGAAACCGTTACTATAGGCTGGTTGACTTTACCCAAATTCTCATGAACTAATTGAGTATTTAAACAGCATGAAGGTAACCGATCTTATTGCTCTTACAAAAGAACTGGAGGAAAAATGGGGTGTATCTTCAGCGTCACAGATTGGTTTTCCAGCATATGGCATTCCATTTGATACACCAGAAGAAGAGCAAACTGAATTTGATGTAATTTTGGTTAGCTTTAATGATAAAAAGATTCAGGTCATTAAAGAAGTGCGTGCTATTACCAGTTTAGGGTTAAAAGAAGCAAAAGAATTAACAGAGAGTGCTCCGACTGCTATTCGAACCGCAATTAGCAAAGAAGAAGCCAACGAAGTGTTCAAGAGATTAAAGGAAGCCGGAGCTACTGTGGAGATTAAATAATGATTATAGGAATATCAGGACAAGCAGGTTGTGGTAAAGACACCGCGGCAGATATTTTAGTTGCCAAACACGAGTGTGTTAAAGTTTCTTTAGCCGATCCATTAAAGCGTATTTGTAGAGACGTGTTTGATTTTAGCGAACAACAATTATGGGGACCAAGTGAATGTAGAAATACGCCTGACAAACGTTATCTTCGTAAAGTTATTGTTCACAAAGGAACCGCTGTAGGCAACAGCACCGATCCTCTTAAAAGTGAGCGGGAATATCTTACTCCACGTTATTCTTTACAAAAGTTGGGAACTGAGTGGGGACGCGATTGTTATTACAATGTATGGATAAATTATGCAATTCGAATAGCTAACAAATTGTTAACATCAAAATGTCGATACACCAGTTTACAAGGATTAATTGAATCATATCCAGACAACGGACCGAATGCTTATATGTATCGGACAAAACATGTGGTGATTCCGGACTGTCGTTTTGCGAACGAATTTTTGGCTATTAAGAAAGCTGACGGTAAGTTGCTTAGAATTAAACGTCCTGGTGCTGGTTTAAAAGGCGAGGCAGCCAATCATCCCAGCGAAGCTGAGCAGCGGTCAGTTCCAGATAGTGAATTTGATTATGTTATTGATAATGATGGGACAATTCCAGAACTAGCAGCTAAGTTGGCGGATATTATGCATTAAGCGGCATTCTCATGTAATGCTAATCAAGAAACCAACAGCCGACAAATACCTTAAACTTCTTCAATCCAAGGGGGAAAACGGATTGTACAAGCAAGCCGTTGGTAATGGTATTATTTTATCAGTAAAGATCAAAAACCCCGATTTAGAATTACTAGACATATCGGATGGGTTTTTCAGTTTGCATCGGAGAGGTGGCGATCAGGCTGAGTCTTATTTTATTATTGGTAAAGTGCTGCGTAGAGCTGCACATACATTGTACCGGCAATTTTTACGTATTAACAAAGTAAAAACCGTTAATTCACGGTTTCTTAACGTGGTTCAATAATGGTTGTTATAAGTATAACAATTACAGATGCTCCAGTACAGAAGGTGGCGGGCATTCCAATCACTGTCGGGCTGTCCGCCAGCATACCGTCTACCATTTTTTATACTTTAGATGGCAGCACCCCTAATATATCATCCAATATTTATATAGATCCAATTGCTATGCCGAATGTTGGGTACGTAGCATTGAAAATATTTGCTACTGACGGTGTAAATACTTCATCCATCATAACACAAGAGTATGGTACCGACACGGTACCCAATCGTCAACCCCGAGACAAGGTTGATTTTACGCCAGCTGCGTGTACAGATAAAGATTTATTTCCTTTTGGTGATAGTGCGCCCGTCCCTCCAGTCACTTATGGAAATCTAGGCGGAGTAGACGTAGATGATCCTGATGTTACGGGTTATTCTGCCGGTTTTGACGGGACTGCTACTGGAACTTCTGCTTCCGAAACAGACGCACCATACAATCTTGATAATTATGACATAGAATATTCCGATCGAGATCGTTTAGGGCAGTATGGAAAAGGTATAGGCACGTTACCTTCTACTGTTAGCATTTTAGTTCCTCCAGCGCCGCCCGAGAAAAGTGATGCTAATAGTAAGCTTTTCAATTCTAGAGCTATGGTAATTGTACAAGACGGCAGGGAACCTCCCGAGGATCCTAATGTTTCTATGGTTAATAAGCAGTTTTTCTCATTAGCCAACGAAGAGGTAGCGAAAGACGGGGCTTATTATCGAACTACTGGGCTAGAAGGTTCGGTACCTACCGGGTCTTTACTAAAGTATCATTATAATCCAAGAGAAGACATCTATACATTTTATTATCGCGATTCTGAATCTAATAGATGGATTATTTCTAAAGAACCAAGACAAGGAACCACTGGACAAGCATTAACCCAAATGGCGTTTCCGTCGAGTGGCAGAGAAGGTCCGAAAGTATTTAGATGGATACCATTTAAACGCTCAAGACTTATCTAATGACAAAAATAAAAGACTCTGACCTATTTCATTTATCGGTCAGCAAAGTTAAAACATTTTTAACGTGCAAAGCAAAATATAGATTTTGTTATATTGAACATCTACCAAAGAGAGAATGGGACTTTCAAATCTTTGGTAAGTTTTTACACAACGTGTTGGAGAATTTTCATCGTTCCATCATTGAAGGATTTGATGGACAAGACCATTTATTAATGAAACAATCCTTTGCTACAGCATTAAAAACATGGGGCGGCAAGCTCATCTCTGCGCAGAAGAGTGAATGTTTTAATATTTTAAAAGAATATCTAGTTATTCGGTTTAAAGATAGAGAACAAAAGACCGTTTCTGATGTTATTGATGTAGAAAAAGATTTTTCTATTAATATTAATAACGTTCTTTTGTTAAATGGATTTATAGATGTAGTACAGTGCGATCCGGATGGAATGTTACACGTTGCGGATTATAAAACAAGTAAACAAAAACGATACTTAAAAAATGATTTGTTGCAGTTAAAAACTTATGCGTACGCTTTAATGTATGAAGAACCATTAATAAAACAAGTGCGTTGTTCTTATGTAATGTTACGTCATAAGTTTGATCGCATTGAAAAAGAATTTAAACGTGAAGAAATAATGGAGACTCCTCAAAATTTTATTGATTATGCAGAAAAAATCAATACCGAGAAACTTTATCGTCCTAGCACAGGACCGTTGTGTAGGTACTGTGATTATTTAGGACAATGCAAAGCTGGTAAAAAGTATATGATTGGTGGTACTGATTCATTTGGAACAACAGATTGGTGCAATAATGTCTGAAATGCAAATAAATACTGAAGAACTTGAGTTTTGTAAAATAAAAGTTAACTACTTAGCCGACTCTGATGTCGTAAAAAGCAAACGTACAGAGGCAATAAAGCAACTGCGCGGTCAACCAGTGCCGGGTTTTCGTCCTGGCAAAGCAACTGATACCGCAATTAAGGTGAAATTCAAGGATAAAATTAATGATTGGGTTTCACGCGAGATGTTGCAGCAGGCTAATGATGATATTTTGTTCGAAACGAAGATGCGTCCCATCGGAAATCATCAAGTAAAGGACATTAAACTGGATGGTACCGAATTTAAATGTGAATTAGTCTATTTAAAGAAGCCTGATTTCGAATTAGCAGACTATAAAGAAATGGAAATTCCAGCTCCGCATCTGGAAACCACTATAGATCAGTTGCGGGAAAGCATGTTTCAAACTCTTCGTGAACAAAACGGAGAAACACGACCGTATGAAGAGAATGATTTTGTTCAAACCGGCGATGTAATTACTATAGATTATGCTATTCATGAAAACGATATTAATGGCAAGGTAATGAAAAAAGAAGATGGTGCCGTGTATGAGGTGGGAAGTAACAAGCTTCCTGGCGGATTCGATGATGCTCTATCTGGAATGGCTCCAGATGAAAAGCGCGAGTTTGCATTACAGGGTGAGGCTTTTGTAGTGGTAACAGTACTTGCTGGAACCAAAAAAGAACCTTGTCCCCTAGACGATTCTCTTGCAAAAAAACTGAACATTGAAAATTTCGATACATTAAAGGGCGATGTTCAAGCGGCAGCAGAAAAGCAGTTAAAATCTCAGAGAGACCAAATGATTGCTACTCAAATCAAGAATCGTTTAGTTGCCGATAATGATTTCGAAGTTCCACCGTGGTTGTTAAACATGGAAGCGCAACAAATTGCCGCCCAAGAAGGTGTTAAATGGGATGATTTGGATGATGCAGCCAAAGAAACATTTAATAAACGCGGTAAAGATCAGATTAAATTTGCTTTAATCATGGACTCTATTAGGTTAGATGAACCAGAGGTACAATTAGGTGATGAAGAATCTATACAGTTAATACGACAAAGGCTCACTATGATGGGTGTTCCTAATGTTCAGCAGTTTATTGTCGAGTCTGCCCACAACGGCCGGTTGGCAGGAATGATATCTACGCTACGTAATGATTATGCCATGCAGTGGCTAGTAGATCATTCTAAAATTGTGGAGTAATCATGAAAAGAGTATATCTTTCAGGTCCAATCAGCGGGCTTAGCTACGATGATTGTACAGATTGGCGTAAACGTTTTGCAAACTTATTGCAACCAGATGTTGTGCCGCTGTCACCCATGCGTGGTAAAGAATATTTAAAGTCCAAGGATACCATTAAAGATTCTTATACCGCCGTAGCCTTGTCGCGTGCCGAAGGTATTACTGCCAAAGATCGTAATGATGTGCAAAATTGCGATGCAATGGTGATTAATTTGTTGGGAGCTGAACGGATTTCTATTGGTACCGTAATAGAAGTTGGTTGGGCAGATGCTTTTCGTAAACCAATTGTTTTAGTACTAGAACCCGATGGTACTAATACTCACGAACATTGTATTATTAATACAGTTTGTGGTTTTCGCGTAGGCAACATTGAAGAAGCCGCAAATATTGTTAATATATTGCTTTCAGATCAATTCGCTATAACACATCAGTAGGAGACACAAATGTCAGACGATTACGGAACATTTCCCAAAAAATGGGCTAAGATACTTGAGAATTTTGCCGAAGACGATTTTAAGTCCAACGCAGAGGCGTCATCTGCGGAAGAATTAAATACTATCATAGTAGAATGCGCAAAAACCATTACTAATACCGAAAAAGATCGTGGAATTGATGACGATTTAAAAAATCTTAAAGAACAGTTAAAACACGCATCTGCGGTTTATTCTGATGTAATAAAAGCGCATGAAGCCAAGAAGCGTTATTGCGTTTATTTGTTGGAATCTTTTGGTGCTCCAGTAGAATCAGATGACGAGGAGTAGTATTGGTCGAATGTCGTGTAGTTAAATCTTGCTGTAATTCGTTGGCTTGGTTATTTATAATAGCCAAGCCCATATCTCGTGCTCATATAAATTTATTTGTGCAAGCAGGGTTTCAGGTACCGGAAAATTTTGTTAAGTCCGGACTGTTTTACGCCAAGAAAAACTCTTTTATCGCTTCGGCATCTTTTGGGTTAACCAAGCTTAATGCGCGTGGTTCGAATTGCGAGAAGATTCGTGACGAGTTTCTTGAATTGTTGAAGCGCGTCGAGACGAGTTAGTCTAACTCCTTTTAAACGAAAGATAAGGAGCCTGGATGAACTATGTAAGTCTTCATAACCATACTACATTTTCTATAATGGACAGCTTAATAAAGCCATCAGAGCTTTTTAAGCGTGCAAAAGAGCTGGAACAACCCGCAATCGCAGTTACCGATCATGGTACCTGTGCAGGATTGTGGGATTGTTTAAAATTATCACGCGAAACCGGCATTAAATTAATCGCCGGCTGCGAAATGTATTTCGTAGATGATGTCAAGGATACTGACGTTCGTTTGCGACATATTGTTCTCCTAGCCAAGAACGCTGAAGGATATAGAAATTTATTGACTTTAGTTAAAGAAGGGTTCGATAACAAAATCATAGCTCTTCGAAAAGTGTTTCCCAGAATAGACTGGAGCATATTAAAGAAATATAGTACCGGGCTTATTTGTACTACAGCTTGTGGTAACGGAATTATATCTCAACTGTTAAATGACAAGAAGTTTGAGGAAGCCAAAGAACAAGTTCTCAGGCTTAAAGGTATATTTGAAGACGATCTTGCCGTAGAGCTTCAACCACACAGCATGAGGCGTAAATCTAATCTTTATGGCAATGAAGTTGATCAGGTTTTTACTAATCGACAGTTGAAGAAATTGGCTGATGAATTAGGGATTAAGTGTATTATTGCTACGGATGCTCATTATGTAAGACAAGAACAGCACAAAGCTCATGATGTAATGTTGGCAATTGCTTCCGGGCAACCAATTACATCCGGAGCGCGTCTCAAATATGATGTACCAGATTTCTATATGAAGTCGGAAGAGGAAATTGTTACCAAGCTAAAGCGCATATTTGGTGAAAAGTTTGTACAAGATTGCATCGATAATACCGTTTACTTCGCTGATAAGTGTGAGTTTCCTGCGTGGATTGATCCAAAGTATTCAAACCCCAGCGGGAAAGAGTTGCCAGAGTTTCCGGTTCAGGATCAGGAAGATTATAATAAGTTTAAAGAATGGGCAGATAAAAACAAACTTAACTATGGTAATGACGAATATTTAAAGTACAAATGTAATGAGGCTATGGGCGAGGACAATTATGGAGAAGATTATAGGAAACGAGTAGAGGAAGAGCTAGATGTGTTATGTCATTGTGGCGTAGCTGGTTACATGCTTATTGTTATGGATTTATTAGAGTGGTGTAGAAAGAATAATGTTTCTTATGGACCAGGAAGGGGATGTTTATCTGGTGATGCGCTAGTATTAACTTCTCAAGGATTTAAACAATTAGCAGATATTGCTACAGGAAATAAAGTTTATACACATACTGGCAAGAGAAGAAAAGTATTAAATACTCTCAAATACAATATGAAAAAAGAACTTTGTTTGAAAGTATACACTAGGAACAGTTTTGGACCAATAACTTTAACTAAAGATCATGAATTATACGCATCTAAACTTGTTGATGAAACTAATAAATTTACGCGTGGTTATTTAAATATAACTGAAACAACTAAAGGATATAATAAACCAACCTGGATTAAAGCCAGTCATTTGCGAAAAGGAGATGTTGTATTTTTTACATTTCCTAAAAGAAAAATTAACAACAGAATATATGAGTTTGATTTAGGGGATTTTATAGATGGGCACAGATATGAAGTAGATGAAAAATATCTTTATTCTAAACGACAAGATGGCGAAGGATTATCTTTACGACGCGTAGCAAGCAGTTCTGGTATAAACTTTGAAAAACTTCGTAAATATAAATTCTATGATAAATTATTATCTAAAACTGATACTGAAAAACTAACAAAATATTTATTTTTAAACAAGTTATCTGTACAAAGTTGGCTAAAACAACGGTGTCAGGTTATTACAAAAGCCTTTAGAAAATTTGTTGTAGATACAGATACGGCTTATTTATTAGGGCGCTGGGTCGGTGATGGATCTTATCATGGAAAAAAGAATAACAGGAGGGGTATTAATATATCTTTTAATGCGAATGATATTAAAGGAATAGAAAAAGTTTATTCCATATTTATAAAACTTGGGTTTCATCCAGTTGTGTGTAAATCGAAAGATTCTAATGGTTTAAATATAACGGTATCTAATTACCCATTATTTTCACTTTTTAGAAGTATTTTTCCTGATTATGAAAATAGTTATACTAAACATTTGCCCGAATTTTTCAGAAATCTTAATGATGATTTGTTAAAAAGTTTGTTACAGGGATTAAAAGATTCGGATGGTTCTTTTGTAAATAATAGGCAGTTTATAACAACCACTAGTTCAAGATTAGCTGCTGAGACCAAAGAGCTTTTGTTATATCTCAAAATACCATCGGCAGTGTATCATAGTGAAACTAATCGTTATGGTAAAAAAATGCACGATGCGTATTCTATTCGTTTTGATAATCAAAATCTAACAAATGATCACGGTTATTATTCACGAATAGCAAATATTGAAGAGTGTAAACTGGAAAAGGTTTATGATTTAACTGTTGACGTAGATAACAGTTATTTAACATCCAATTGTGTTGTTCACAATAGCGTGGGCGGTTCGTTGGTTGCATACTTATTAGGTATTCATAAAGCAGATCCAATAAAGTATGGATTAGTTTTTTCAAGATTTCACAATAAATTAAAAGAAGATTATTCTGACTGTGATTTAGATTTTTCTACCAGAAATCGTTACAAAGTAATAAACTATGTTGTTAGTAAATATGGTGCTGATAGCGTAGCTGCCATCAGTAATTACAACACTTTAACACCAAAAGTTTATGCTAAAGCTATTGCACGAACTTTTGAATATGGTGGAAACAGGAAAGCTGCCGTTCAGGTGGGCGCCGCTATTGCTGATTCTATTCCAACCGAAATTAATACCATCAAATCTGCTCTATCCAACGCTCCGTTGTTTTCTGAATATGCAAAAAGATATACTGAGCTAGAGGAGTACTCTAGCGATATTGGTGGTCTTGTTGTTGCTGCAAGCACACATGCCGCTGGTATTATTATTAACAAAAGAAATTTGCTTGGGTTGGTTCCTCTTCGTCGTGATAAAGATGGAAATTTAAGTATTGAATATGAAAAAAATCGCGCAGAAGAAAATGGACTTGTAAAGATGGACTTTTTAGGAGTGTCCACTTTAGATGTAATTGATGATACTTATAAGTTAATAAAAAATTGTGGTAAACAAATAAAGCCTTTCGATTATAATACGTATAACAAAGAAGCTTACGATTTAATTTCTATCGGTAACACTTTTGGTGTTTTTCAGTTTGGCACAAGCCCCGGCACAAAAAGCTTGTGCCAGAGGTATAAACCACAAAATATGGAAGATTTAGCTATTATAACAACTTTAGCTCGTCCAGCTGCTAAAAATATTAGAGAAGATTTTTTTAAAACAAAAGAAGGTAAAAAGAATGTAGAATTGTTGCACCCTCTTCTTGAACGAGCTTTTAAAAATACGTTAGGGTTTGCTTTATTTGATGAGAGTTTGTTGTTAATGACAGAAGATATTGCTGGTTGGAATTTGCATGAGGCAGATAGTCTTAGGAAGTTAACGAAAGCTAAAGGTAAATATCCTGAAGAGGCAGAAAAGGTTCGTATTAGGTTTATTGAAGATGCAACAAAAAATGGTTTATCTAATAAAATGGCTGTTAATATTTGGGAAAAGGTTATAGATCCTTTTCAAAAGTATTCGTTTAATAAATCGCACGCTATTCTGTACTCAATGATTTCTTATCATACCGCATGGCTAAAGGCACATTTTCCATTAGAATTTTTAGTAGCCAACCTTATGAGCGAAGTAAATTCCAATGCACAGAACTCTAAAGATAAAATAGCTCATTTAAAAGAAGAAATTCGTCAACTAAAAGTTAAGATTCTCCCACCAGATATTAACACATCTAATACAACGTATACTATTATTGATGATAATACATTAATGACCGGTATGGATGCATTAAAAAACATGGGCAAGGATGCTGTTCCAGAGATTTTAGCCAAGCGTCCGTTTACTAGTTTTGAGGATTTCATTTTTAAAACAGATGGTCGCAAGGTTCGTGCTGACGCTATCCAAGCATTAGCAGCTAGCGGTAGTTTAGATTCATTCGGGTTTACGCGTAAACAGATGTACTTGTATACTTCTGATATTAAGAAGAAAATACAGGTGCATATGAAAAAACCAGAAGCTACTAGAGGGGAGTTTAAGTATCCGTGGCCAGAAGATGTAGGCGAGTGGTCAGTTACCGAATTACACGCAATGGAGCGGGAGTATCTAGGTGAGGGGTTAACTGGTACTAAATTTGAGGTATACAACGGATTCTTTACTAAAAGCGCTCCCAGTTTCAAGAAGATGTCTAAGATCCATCCCCCGCCTCCAGAGGATATGACAGAAAAGGATCAGCGTAAATACACCAAACATATCACTATGGTACAGGCGGAAGTGAGAAACTTCTTTGAATTCAAGGTTAAAAAAGAAGATAGTAAAATTCATGGTGAGGTGATGGCTAAAGTTGCTCTTAGCGATCCTTGGGGAAATCAAATGATGATGACGTGCTTCCCAGACGGGTGGGTGCATTTACAAAATAGAATTTCAGAACTTCTTAATAATAAATATAAATTTGATACTGGGCTTGGGTTATATATAAATGGAGAGCTTAATTGGTATGAAGGTGATATATCATTAATATTTGGGGATGTAGCGCGTTGTTGTCCGCCCCCGCAATTGCCAATTGACAGGGTAGCAAGGAAGGTTTCTATACGTAGTCCTCGAAAGAAGCGCAATGTAGATGATACAGAAAGGGACGTTTTACTAGAGGAAATAGAGGATGAGATGGTAGATAGCGGGTATGCCGATTTGGACGATGATGACGATATACAGGATGGGTTTGTATGAAAATTAAAGAAATAAAAGAGTGTCCTAAATGCAGATACCCAAATAATCTGCCGTGTTATGGCATTTATTTTCCTGGTGAAAAGTGTAGTGGTTGTGGATATGTAGACAAAGCAGCTAAAAAAATTAAAGATGCGGAAATTAAAGTAAGCCAAGCTAGGGTGAATAAAAATAAAACAAACCCCCTCTTTTTAAAAACATTAAGGATTGGAAAAAGTATAAGGATTAGTAATGAAATGTTTCAGTTGTCAAACAGATATTCCTCCAGAGTGGAAGGCGTGCATTCAGCACAACAAATGCCCAGCTTGCGGGGGAGAGATAATGAACAATTCCATGCAGGAGCTTTTGCAGGAGTTGGGAAACGCTATGCAGACTATGCCAAACGATCCTCAAGGAATAGCAGGTTGGTTACTGTCTAACTATGAGCTTCGTAAAATTGGCACAGGGGAACCAGTTAATGAGTTTTATGGCACGCCTAAACCACAGCAAGGGAGATCTGCTGGGGCACCCACTCCTGGTACATTAAAAGTACCCGAGAACAGAATCCAGAAATTTTTTAAACAGGCAGGGATTAAGCAGGTTAAGAAGCCTGAAGATTATGCAGAATTAGTTCAAGAGATTCAAGGGGTAGATTATGGAGATATGGGAAATTCTAACTTAGTTGTTGAGGAAGACGAAGAGTTTGTGGAAGAGGCTAGAGATCCTCAATATACCAAACAGGTTCTAGCCGCAATGCAAACACAACCTGCTAGAAACAGAAAAGCCACCATGCCAGGTGCGGTAGCAGCCTCCGAGAATTTAGACCAAGATATGTCCAATTTACACCCCGCGTTAAGAGAAGATCGAATGCGCAGGCTTGAGCAGCAATTGGAGGTTGGGCAGGGCGGGGTCGGTAAGATTAGGCGATCTTAATGTCATTACGTATTATAGCTAATCGCAGAATAGAATTAACAGAAGACGAATGGAAATATTATCAGGAAATTTGTCAACACTATACTAGTGGTAAAGAACTATTTAATAATTTATTTGAAACTAATGAGTTGGGATTAATAACATTTTTACGACCTCCAAATGGTAAATTTAGCATGGAGGTGGTATTGTTTTTACAGAACATTATGGTGCATCAATATGTTAGAAAAATGTACAACGAGCACCAAGCAGTTTTAAAAGAGCTAAAGGGTGAATTAGAAAAGGTACGTTCTAAGGTCGAGCCGAAGAAGCAAAAACCCGTCAATAAAACATGACTGAAGTAGATTGGGTTACTCCCGAAAGCGATGAAACTGCCACTAGAGCCGAAGTTGTTGAGCGCCTCATTAGCGCCATCTCATTGGAAATCTCTACGGCGCATAGAGAAAAGTATGACATGGAGAACGCGGACCGTACCGCTGCGCTATGTCTTGAGGCTCAAAAAGAGCTTGCCGAATTCTTATCAGATGCTGAGTTTTTGGCAAAAGAAAAGAAAGCTGAAGTCGAGAGAATAGAATCGGAGCAATACTTTTATTATAAAGAAAATGCGGTCGGTAAAACTAGCGACGCAGCATTAAAACAAGAAACAGCCAAAGATGCGAAGGTATTAGGGGCTAAGAAAAAACAATTCCACGCAGAAGCCGATTATAATAAATGGCGAAATCTATTTGGATTTTTAAAAGATGCCCATCACTACTTCAGAGGAGTGGCTAGAGGAAAAAATGAATGGAGTTAATTATGGGACGACCACCCAAAACATCTAATAAACCTAGTACGTCTACTAAAATAGACATTAGTAAATTACTTAAAAATGTACAGGCATCATACGGAAAAGATAAAGGACGAGCAGGAGAGGTAAGTACCGGTAATTCTCTCGTCCGTCCTAATCGTGACGATCAGTTTGTGTGTTGGAAAGACTCTCCCTGGGAGCGTCTTACACAAATTCGTGGCTTACCATTTGGGCGTATCTGTCAGATTGCTGGCAGACCTGATAGTGGTAAAAGCACCCATGCTATGCAGTTTATGAGGAACGCGCAGGATCAGGGTTGTATAGTTATCTTATGGGATGCTGAGAACAAATTTAGCGCCACCAGATTTGATAAGTATTTTGGTGGATGCTCTGACAACCTCTTGGTCGTAAGATCAAAAGTAATATTGGAAGGTGGTGATAGAACAGAACGCTTCATACATGAAGCAAAGAAAATGGATCCTGACTCTAAGATTTTGGTTGTTTGGGATTCAGTTGGCGGCACTCTTGCAAAAAATGAAGATGTAACCATTGATGCAAAAGGGAACTATGAGGGAAGCATGTCTGATAAAAAGCAGCTTGCTTCCGCCGCCAAAGAAAACGGGCAAGTCATGCGTGGCTTTGTTCGGTTGATGGAACAGTATAAAAACAAAAACACAAATGACGAAACAATATCTGTATTGTTAATTAACCAAACCTACTCTAATATTGGGTCGGTGGGACAGAAAGAATCGGGCGGACAGAAAGTAGAATTTTACTCTTCTATTATTGTGCAGTTAACACGTAAGGGCGACCTAACTTTTACTCGCGATAAGATGAAAAGAAAGAAGGGTATAGTTAGCAGAGCTAAAGTATCCAAGAACCACTTGTTCGATGGAGAAGATACTATTGCCGAATTAGAGCTAGCAATTACGGCTGGTGGAATCAAACTTCTTACCGACTATAATATCTTGGAAAAGAAAATCAAATACGGTTGGGAAGATAATGATGAAGCTGACGTAGAAGTCGAGCCGCCTCCGCCGAATGAGCATAAATAACATGCAGCAATTTGGCGATGTGCAGATACAGGAGGCAGTAGCTGGAACACAGGCTACCAGGCGCCTATCAAACAAGGATTCTACTAATAAAATCCTATACATAGTAAGAGTGGAAGACCCAACTAGTAAGGCAAAATTTAGGTCTTATGTGGCTCTCAAATACACAGAAGGACCATATGGAGTTGATGTAATTGGGTACGAAACTTCTCTACAAACGCAAACAAAATTGACAAATTATTCAGGCGCTCTAGAACATGCCAAACAGCATAACAAAGTAAAAATAGTTAACAAGCGTATACCCTGGGCAAGAATTCTAGACGTAGAAAACAAGTCATATAACAAATAGCGAACAAAGAGGTAAATAATGAATACTAATAAATACGGAATGGTATCGTGGGACGAAGTTGAAACTCAGACAACTTCTCCTAATCAATCGCGTCGGGATCTTTTCATGAGACTCGATGCTGGCTCTAACATAGTGAGGATTCTTACTAAGCCGCACGAATATCTGATGCACAGGTATAAGAGCGATCAGAATGATCCTGGTTATGGTGAGCGTGTATTGTCGAGCATTTATCATGGTCGCGATCCGCTTATGGAGCGTGGTTTAAAACCCAAGCGGCGTTGGTTGGTTGGCATCATTGATCGAATTACTCAGAGTTACAAGATTCTGGACATGGGCGTTTCTATCTTTAAGGGCATTCAGGCACTGGTGCGTGATGAAGATTGGGGCGATCCTACTCAGTTTGATGTTGACATCAAGGTTGACAAACAGGGCGGACCTACTGGTTACTATACTGTAACTCCTAAGAGGCCCAAGCCTTTAACTCCTGCCGATTTAGAAATCAAACAAATGGCAGATTTAGAGGAACTGAAACGTAAGTGTACGCCCCCTACTCCTGAACAGGTAGAGGAACGTATTGCTGTTATCGATGCTAAGAGTAAAGCCCGTAAAAGTAATAACGGGGGATCAACCGATACAGCCGATACAGCTGACACAAACGAAACCAACGCAGAAGCTGACGATTACGACTTCCCGGCAGTAGAGGAAGAGTCGGGATCTTAATAAATAATAACATATCCCATATTGAAAAGGGCAGTCAGTGTTGGCTGCCCTTTTCTTTAGGTGTTATATAGCTCAACATGAGCCTTAAACAGTTAAAAAGAAAAGATTTAAAAGCTTTAAAAGAAAAATGGCATAATGAGCAAAATAATATTTGCCCACTGTTTGGTAAAAAATATCCATTAGATAAAGTTACACTAGATCATTTACACTCTTTAAAATCAGAAGTACCGGACGAATCTGGTAAAGGTTTGTGTCGTGGTGTCGTTCATTTTCAAGCAAATGCAATTGAAGGAAAAATAACTAATGTCTTTAAAAGATATGGTGGCAATAAACATACTAATCTGGTTACTTTCTTGCGTAATTTGGCAGATTATTTAGAATCAAATAAAATTCATACTGATGAAAAATGGATACACCCCTCAGAGGAACCCAAAGCTCCTAAATTAATGAAATCATCTTATAATAAATTAGTAAAAGCAGTAGCGGGCAAGCAGAAGATTCCACAATATACGGGAAAGTTTACCAAACAAATACAGAAATTATACGAGAAGTATGGAGTCGAGCCGGCTTTTCACGTTGGGCTTTCTAAAGAAAAATGAATCTACACGAAGCTTACGAGACCCTTGGGTTGGACGAATCAGCTTCCGAAGAGGATATTAATAAAGCCTTTCGGAAACTAGCGGCTAAACATCATCCTGATAAAAATAAAGATAATCAGGAAGAATCCGAGGCTAAATTCAAAAAGATTAACGAAGCAGCTCAGATTCTTAAAAACCCACCTAGTGAACCGGAGTTTATGAACGCTCCTAGGTGGTCTAATGTTCCTAATTTTGTTCACTTTAGCAGTTTTAATCGCCAACCAAATCATCCACCTCCACAAGTTCATCTTACTATTTCGTTTGAGGAATCAGTACTGGGGTGTGAAAGAGAAATACAATTTACCCGCTATGTCAAGTGTACTTTGTGTAATGGGGCAGGATTGGTTTTGGAAGTAGACAAATGCGAACGCTGTAATGGAGCGGGTATGCAAACGTCTTCGTTTCAACGTTCTAGCAGTTCAGTTAGGTTCATGACTCCATGTATGTCTTGCAATGGTACGGGCAGGAAATCTCATAAATGTTCGACGTGTTTGGGTAGCGGCGATATACCAGAACAAGCCACTCATAAAGTAAATATTCCTGGAGGGTTACATAATGGAGAACAAGTGCGATTGTCTCGTGCTGGCAACTATCTCGTTTCCGAGGGACCGGCACAGTTTTTTTCTGATGTGTATATAATTGTGTCCGTCACTCCTGATAAAGAAATGGTTTTAGATCATGAGGGAAATGTTCATTCTACTATAAAATTATCTTTGTTGGAAGCGTTAAAGGGTACAAAAAAGAAAGTGCGAACGGTAAAAGGCAGTCTTACATTAAATATTAGGGCAGGTATTAAAAATGGCAATACTATTAAGGCTGGCAGTTATGGCGCCAGAAGTCGCGGTGATCATTTGTTCGATATTAATGTTGATTACCCAAATGATATTAAACCACTAATAGAACTTTTAGAAAAACAGGAGATATAATGGGATTTTTAATTTGTTGTGACAATAAGGGATGCTTCAAGAATATGGAGCCCATGTTGGATGTTAATAATGACGAGGTGATTTGTACTGAATGTGGTAAGCCGATAAAAAGCGTTACCTCTTTTGCTAAAATACAAATGAAGTCCTTGGGTCAAATTAAAAAAGCCCCTCCTCCATCACAAGCTTTTTCGGTTGAGTGTCGATTCTGCGGCTCCGTTGCTCCTCCTATCAAACAGGATAAACAAATCCATTGTGCTAGCTGTAAAAGACATTTAGATTATTTAACCCCCGCATTCGCTCAAAGCTTCTTGCTGCGATCATGAATTTACAATCGCTATCTCAGCGAATTTTAAAAAGATCTGAAGCATTTGCTGAGGTTATGAGCGTTTGTACATCTTTGTTAAAATATAGCAATGAAGCAGTACAGGTAAGAGAATATATAAAAACCAGGGTTCCTGAATATTATTGTGCGGGTTTTAGTTTTGGGTATTTCCCAAATCATGAAAAAATACATTTACTTACAGAGTATGTGGATGAAAAATTATTATTCGATCTCGGCTTAGTTTATCACAAATATATTGATGATGGTGGCGTTCCCCATCCTACTATGTTCGGTATTTTAGGCGAACATAATTTGGTTATGCCTTATCGCAACCTTAATGGTGATATCGTTGCTATGGTCGGACGTTCTCTATTATCAGAAGCTGAACAAGAACGTAAAAATATATCCAAATATAAAAACACCAAATTTCGTAAATCATTAAACTTATTCGGATTGTACAAAGCTAAACATAGTATTTTAGAAAAAGGATACGTTATAGTGGTAGAGGGGCAGTTCGATTGTATTACTTGTCATCGCTATGGTTTCGATAATGTGGTTGCATTGGGTGGAATTTCTTTAACTAAATTTCAATTTTATCTATTAATGCGATATACTGATACCATCTATTTGTTGCTAGATAACGATAAACCCGGAAGGAAAGCCACCGACACTATCCTACATAGGTATAAAAAGATAGCGAATGTGCGCAGTTTTAATTGGGCAAACAGAACAGAAAAAGACCCAGATCAATTGGTAAAAACCGGGTATGATTTAAACAACATAAGAGGTGATATATTAGATTAAAGATATTCTTATCAGGAGTTCAATGACAGATAGGTCAAAGAATCGGAGTGATAAATACCAATGGGTTTTAGTCGAATCACCGTGTTCGCCAGAAATGCTCACAGAGGTTGCAGATTCTGAAGGTATCAGCGCTCAATTAAATCCGTGGGGCTACAATGAAGAATTACTTAATTTAAAGGACGAATTAAAAGTAGCGTTCTGGAGGATTGTCAATACCCAGCTTACTAAACGACAGCGTGAGGTTATACAGTTGTATGCTAAAGGGTTTACACAAACCGAGATTGCTAAAAAACTTCATGTCAACCAGAGTAGCATAACCAAAAGCATCAATGGGAATTGTGATTATCGTAATGGCCGGAAAATTTATGGCGGCTCAAAACATAAAATACAGAAAATAATAGAACAAGATAAAGAAATTCAAGACATATTTCAGAGAATACAAGAAATACAAGGGGAAGACGATATATATTAGTAGAACTAGATGATTAAGATTTCGAAAGCTACCGAAATATCGGTGGCTTTTCTTTTTGTGGGGGTGTTATAATTGTATTATCCCTAGAATATTTCTACTATTTTTTTCATATTCAGAATGAGCTTTCGTGTATTTTGGAGACCCGCATGGACAAATTTTCTGTTGATTATACAACGTTAGAGGGCGATATTTCACGTCCGAAACATTATCGTTATGAGGATGTGAAGCACCAGTTGGTCAAAGTTGCGTTTGATGTGGTCCGTTTTATGGACAGCGAAGACATTGATGGGCTGTGGCAAATCCAAAAAACCAAAGAGGGAGATGTGATTGTTGCTATGTATGAACAATCCAGCACCCCAAAAGAGTCGAAAGCCGGATGGGAAGCTTTGACTGATAAAACAGGTACAGTAGTTAATGTGTTTTATAAAGGCGCATCAGTAACTGCTATTGGGTTGGATCAGGTTGGAATTCCCAAGGAAGATGCTCATTTAATTTGTGAAAGTTTACCACGCAAACTTGCGGCAGACTCGTCTTTCCGTAAAAATATGCTAGGCGAATTGTCGGAACAGGATCGGTCTGAACTGTTAAGAGAATATCCCGAGCTGAGAGAGTAATATATGACGAACAATATTACTAATTTGAAAAACTTAGTATCTAATTTGAGAAACAAATTGGCTGAAGGAGACAAGTTCTTTACCGCTCAATTAGCCACCCGGTTAACCAAAGCGGCTAAGAGTTTTCCGCAAGATCAAACGATTATTATGATGGCATCGTTTCTTGTTAATCGTGCTAATAAAAATGGCGGAACCCTCATTACCCGTGCTGAACTTCGGGACGTGTACCGCAGATTGTATACAAACAACACGGCATGCGGGTCTTTTCTTGAATCCGAATTGGGCAAAAAAGCAGATGCTCCAGAACGAAAGCCAATCAATCCAGAACCCCTTTCCAATCTTTATGAGAAGCATTCTGATAAAATGTTGGTAAGCGCTCTAGAATCGGTATTTGATAAAAAAGCAGAATATAAACCATATTCTCCAGAGGTGGCTAAGGTTGCCGAGGCTAACTGTAAACGGGTTTTGCCGGGAAATCCTCGGATTAAAACCGTAGCCGGAAACGAAGACGCCATTTTGTGTGAAGCTGTGTACGAAACCCCTAAAGGTAGGAGTCACGTACTTGTTCCTGTCGAGATAAGCGCTAATAAAGCTTTGTTACCTAATGCTTTTGTTAGTAAAGATGGCTTTACTAGGCTGACAGAAGAGACTTTGGCTAATTATGTAGTTAAAACGGCAGGACAAAAAATTCAGGCTGATGTTAAACAGATTTTAGAGATTATACGAACTGCCAAACACGGAATGGCTGAGCCTATTTCTGATGTAGAAAAAATTGTTTTAATGGCTAATTTACAAGGTGGAACCCCCACCTCTTATGATCCTAATGCTATTTTGCAGCAGATTGTGGATTCGAAGGATGCTCCAGGGTACGAACTGGACATTCCAGAAAGCCCAGAGGTACAGTCTTTTGCTAAGCATTTAAGCACCGCAGCTGGTACGGCTGAGTTTGTGTTTGGAGCCAATACCGCTAATGCCGGACGTAAATTGATTAATCAGGCATTAAACGGATTTGGGTACTCAGATTTTCAGATCAAAGTGGCTGACGTGTCTGAAGACCACATAATCTACGCCGTAGCGTTAAAGAATACTGGATTTAAAGTTCCAATTAAGATTGAAAAGTCTTTGCCTACCTATCCTACTGTTATTATGGCTAGTGGTCAACCAGCCGAATTTAGTAAGAGCGGCATTGATAGTCTTATGTGTATAGATGGAACAGCCCGAGCGGCTGGTTTAGGGATTGATTTAGCGCAGCCTGGTAAGCTTATCGAGAAGGTGAAGCTAGCTTGTGAGAATAAGAATTTTATTCAGGCTGGTGAAATATTGAACGCTATTGCCGCAAGTGGTGATAAAACAGCTTATCATCATGCGTTTTCTGCTTATTATGACGCTTTAGCAGGTGGCAAGACAGTTAGCCTAGCAGTAAAGACAATAAAACTATCCGATGGTAATGAGGTTTGTGAGCAGACTTTCTTGCCTCCCGATAAGGTTTATATTGATGAGCATGGCGTAGCGCATGCCAAATATCGTCAGAATGAAGAGAAGACTGAGCCGGCTGGCGGCTTCATGAATGCTAAAATCCTTTTAGGATTGTAAAGGGTGATCAATGAGAGTTACGACTTTACTTAACGAATTATCCAAACAGCTCACCGATCCTGATCATGAGCTTATAGTTGCCGCTGAGCAGGGCGGAGGGGAAGTTTTGTCCCGGGTAGCAGACGCATTGGCAAGTTGTGCATGCATACTTAAGATGGCAGCAGCAGAGACGGATGAGCTTGAGCCTACACTTACTGCGCAGCAGTTGGATGAAATGGCAGAAGTAGCTAATGCTTTTGATGAAAGTGGTGATGATTTACTGCGTAAGCAGGCATCAGTGATGGATGAAATTCTGTTTACTATTGGATCAAAAAAAAACTCAGTAGCTAATTTTAAATCCGCACAGGATTCCGAGATTGAAAAACAGCGGCAAAAGTATCGTGATCAGGCATTAGAAGAAGCTTATACTAAAGCTCACGAGCAGCATAAAAAAGAGATTGGGGCTGACGAAGCTGCACAGGCTATTGATAAAAAAGTAAAGCAATTTCGCCCCCTGGAAACTTCACTAAGCACACGGTACTCGCCGGATATGCCTGGTGTTCAACTGATGCGTATTGGAGATAATGTATTTCAGTGCCCAGTAACTAAGAAGATATTTAATTATAACGCCGGATTTACCACAGCTAATGGAAATAAGGTACCCGGGACTTCTGTTGAAAATCAGACCCAACAACTTGGATTTCGCACTCCAGAGCACATGAATTTCAGCACCAGAGAAGAGGTCTTGAATGGCGGGAGTTAATTCGTATGACTGCCGATTTTTCCAAGATTCTAGAACACCCAGACTGTGATGAAATTATCAGCAAGCTGACTCATGGAGTGCAGCCAAAAGATATCAGCGACTGGCTGAAAATAAAATACTCTCAAAAAGAACAAACTCATCTTAGGTTATCACCTAAATTACTGAAGGATTTTTTAGAGGGGCATCTGGATTTGTATAAAGAAATCCAGCAGGACATAATTGCCGCCAAAACCGGACAGAAAATACAAAAGAAAGTAGCTGCATCGTTAAAGAACAATAAGACTTATCAAGAACGAATTCAGGAAGTAGCCGAGGAAATTGGTAAAAAAGAAATAGATATTTATCAATATATGGGTGAGCTTGTAGTTATTGGTAAGGCAAGAATTGAGCAATATTTTGACAAGATGCAGAGCAATCCGGAGAATACTAAACCGGATTATGGACTAATTAAGTGGATAGAAGTTTTCGGCGGATTGTGTGAGAGATATGATAAAATGGTTAATAACCGTCCCGATCAGGTTATTCAGCATAACGTAACTGTACAAGTGATGGATCAGTATGTAGCGTTATTGCAGGACACTGTTAGGGAAGTGCTGGCAGAGATTGATCCTGATGCGGCGTTTTTGTTTATGGAACGTTTTAGTCAAAAGATGAAAGACTTTTCTTTGCCAGAAGAATTGCGGCCACAGTCTCAAGAAAAAATTTTGGCAGAGGCTAAAATTTTACATGAGCAGGTTACAAACTCGGAGGCAAAGTAATGTCTCAATATCTTAAAAATAAGGTAACTAGATATGCCAATCTTCCCAAAGAAGAGGCTCAACTGCTTCATAATGATGCTAGTTTGATGGCAGCATTAGGCGTAGAGAACGATCAGGACTTTAAAGATTTCTTTTTAATCTCCGCTCATGTGCGCTCAGTTGCTGAGGAGTGGACGGATAAGCCATTAAACAACGATGAGATTGCTAAATTATCTCATATAATATATACTAATCGTAAAAAACATCCTTTAAATAGTATATTTAATTTTTATACAGCAGTATCAGAAGCTCTGGTGCAAGCCGAGATACCTATGAAAAAAACCGCATATCCTCAAGGGTTCGGTCAAGCTTTTATTCAAAACCCACACAATATGAAGCAGTGGGTTCAAAGTATGCGCGAGATATATGCCCTGGCTCAGCAGAAAGAAATTGATTTAGGAGCCGCTTTTAATATTGTAACCAAGAAGTGGACAACAATGGACAGATTAGATTTTAAACACTGGTTGTCTTTTTATCAGGGCAACAACCATCTTAAATACAAAACAGCTCAACCAGCGTATCATGAGGTGGGAGATGGCGCCGTGATTCCCACTCACAGTTTACGTGCTCGAATACCAGGTGTTCCTCCACGAGTACCAGAGTCAGTAGATGAGGATGTAGTTGCGCGTAGAATGGAACAAACCCGAGAACAAGATGCTCAAAAAGCCACCGCTTTACGTGCTGAACAGGAAGAAACTAAGAAAAAACTCATTGCTCGTTTGGCAGCTGCTGAGAAGATTTTCATGAATAACTTAGAGTCATTTAAGAAAATGTTGGGCACAGAATATGAGCGCTGGTTGGCGGTTCTTCACGATCTTAAGCGCAAAGTTCAGGTTGCTACTCCGGTAAATGCACGATCTGTTTTATTGGATGATTTAATTCATAAAGAGGCTAATAAACTTGAAGCTCAAGGTATGGTTAAATCAGCTGATATGGTTCGCAAGTTTGCGCAACCTGCGCCCCCTCCTATTGGAGCCGATCCGTTAGCTCCTCCAGGTGAAGATCCGTTGGCTGGAATGGGAGATTTAAGTGCGCCCGGCGCAGATGCGGGACTTCCTGGTGCCGAAACTCCAGCAGCCGCACCTCCCAAACCCGGCGATGAACATCGCGCCATGGAAGAGTTTGTGCGTAATATGACGGGCGAGACAGAACCAGAAAAAGAAGAATTAAACGAAGAGCCAACTCAGAAAACTTCTAGTTTAAAGACGGTAGCCCAAGTTGTACCTGATTTGGAAACCTCGGCGCCAGCGCCCGAAGTGCTAGTATCTGACCAAACTCCAGAACAACGCATGAAACACATGGACATAGCAGAGCAAGATATTGAGGAAGCTCTTAAAAATGTTACTATTGATGATCTGGTTAGTAAACTAGACGGATTAGCACAGGCATATCGTGTTCGAGAGAAAACTAGACAACTTACTATAGTAGATTTAATAATGCAACAGTTGGGAATCTCCTCTTATTTTCCTAATCTATCAGAAGCTATTAATAAAGCGTTTGATTCTAACCAGTATATTCTTAGTCGTGTTGAGGATATTCTAGCCAGGCTTCGCGGAGCAGCTACTACTGATGAAGGTTCGCTTAATACTAAGTTGCAGCAGCAACAAGCTCGCGAAGACGATAAAGCCGCCCGCCGAGCTGGACCAGTTCCTGAAGGCACACCCCCAGGCGCCGAGGTTGCACCCGCAAGCCCCGTAACGGGACCAGGAGCAGAAATGGGAGCCCCAGCTGAGGTTGAGGTGCCTCCGGCGCCAGTCGGAGTTAGGTAAATGAAGGTTCAAGATCTATTATCTTTAGTTGCGGAAGTAGCAAAAGAGGGGAGGTTTCACGCCCCTTTTGTTGTAGGCGGTGCGGCGCGTGATAAAATAATGGGTCGTTTGGATAATGTAGAAGATTTAGATATTACCACAGGAGACGATGATATACAGGCTCTAAGCAAAGAGATCGCTAAGCGCCTGGGCGAGCGTGGACATTATATGAGCTTCCCTGACGGACACTCACAAATTGAAGTTGAAGGACTCAAGCTAGACTTCTCTTCTAATTTTCGCTCTCCAGATATAGACCAGAGATTAAAACGTGCCGGGCTGCGTCATCCCACATCTATATTACAGGAATTATACAGCCGTGATTTTACCATCAATTCTATGTTAATGACAATGGATTTACAAACCATTAAGGATCCAACTGGAATGGGTTTGCGCGATATCAAGCGTAAACTAATTCGTACTTGTTTACCAGCGGCAGTAACTCTAAGAGACGATCCTAAACGAATTGTACGTTCTATTTATATGGCAGCCAAGATGGGTTTTGATTTGGATGATGAAATTGTGCGTTTTATAAAGCGTCATCCAGATCATATCAATAAGGCTAAACCCCAATATGTAACAAAAAAACTATTGGAAGCATATAGACATGATAGAAATATAACTACCAAATTGTTGGATAAATTAGGTTTGTGGAAAAAGATTCGTATTAGCAAAGAGATGGCTGGCGAAGTTATAGGTAATTTAAAAAGAATGTAATGCCAAAAAAGCGCAAAAAAACACGTAAGTCCAAAAAACCCAGTGCGGTTGTTCCTCGCTCTCCGCCGGAGTTGGGACCGTTAGGCGTATGGCGTACTAATTTTGATTATGCACCAGGAGAGTCGCCTTATCACGGCAAACCAATCAGCATTCCAGAGTACCGTAAACGTCGCGAACGTCGTCAACGTAGAAAGAAGATGGCAGAATTAATACTACAAAACTGTGAGGCACCAGATGAGTAAGAAAATAGTTAAACTAGCAGTTTTGCGTGACAATGAGTCTGATAAATGTCCGTTTGGTTTAAAAATCCCACAAGCTTGTGCCAATGCTGGAAACCTTATTACAAAAATGGCACCACTCAAAATGCTAGGTGACAAAGCCACTCAATCGGAAAGGCATAGTGTAGCTTTGACAAATGCTCGGTTATTGGTTTGGAATAATCCTGAACAGAGATGTGAATATGCTGGTAAGGTTTTTAAAGACAAAAAGATAGTGGAATGTAACTGGGGTAGTAACGCGCCTGGTATATCTCAAGAGCATGGTTTACTAGGAAGCCCGTTTTATTCAAAAGTTTACAACACCACTACGTTGGACGGTTTATATTCTTATCCTCTGGGATGGTATGGCGATGACAATATAAGTAGGAATCTTTATTACGGGGTTTATTCTTTACAAGGCAGTGAAGATTCAAAGGATATAGAGAAGTTCGCCGCGTATCTTAAGGATTTGAACGGTGAATTTAATTCATTACCCGTTGAAGTTAAGGAATTGTTGGTACATTTTGCTCAAGCGTATGCTAATAATGCATCATTAATAAAGAAAGCTACTATTTTGCCATTAGTGGGTGATATATCATTAATCTTGGAGCGCTGGAAGGATAAAAATGACTTTGAATAAAGCAGCTCAATCAGAACCTTGGGAAGGACAATCCGTTGCCTACGAAGAAGGCGAAGATATTTCGGATATTCTTTTAGCAGATGACCCTGGAGAGTTAATAGTCGAAGAAGAAGGCGATGGCGACGAATCATATGCTGACGAGGGCGGCTTGACTGGCAAGGTAATGATCCAGGTGGATGACGAAGATCCTAAAGAATATACTTTTACATTACCCGTTGTTCCCGGTGCCGAAGAAGCTGAGGAACTCAATGACGTTGAAGTGGAGGAAGATGACGTTGAGGTTCCGGAAGAGCGTGACATGTGGGATTGGGGCGGAGTTAGCACCTTTATGCCATGGCTTTCTAAGATGTTTCAATCTATTCCCCATCATAACGGTACAGAGACTGCCGGATTAGAACGCGCTATGTCTTTTTTGCAAACTCTAGATAAATCTATTTCACGAGCCGTACGTTCTGATCTTAAAGACGAATTGGATATTGCTCAGATTGAAAAAGCTAGGGACGAAATTAACAACGGTTATGATCGGTTAGAAGAACGTTTAGAACGAGTACGTAATAATAAGCGCCCAAAAAGGAAGAAGAAGGCGGACACAGATGATGGGTTTGTAAAAGAAGCTCAAAAGATTACTGGTGTCAGAGGGGTAATGGTTACTGTACCTATTTTATTGTCTCGCATTGCTCGTACTTGTATTAATGGTATGGTTTCAGGTGGGCATGATATTGAGGATTTATTTGCGCGACAAGTTAAAGCTTATAATTTAACCGTTCGTGAACAAGCAGAAACACTGCAATTATTAGAAGATATGGGTTATGTGATTCGAAGAGATCGTGGATTTTTACCTGATGAAGATATTGAGACAACCAAATCAGACAATTTTGACTGGGCAGCTAACTACCCAGGTTAATCACGGAGAAACAGATGTCAAAGAAATTTAGTATTGAACAGTTATCAGCGGTTACTGGGTGGGAGCCTAAAAAGTTGGCTAAACTATTCGTTCTTCTTAGGAAAAATAACAGTGCTCAGCAGGATGACTTGTTGACCAAATTAGCCCAAACTGAACAGGGTGTTGGTAAGGGTATGGTTAATCCGGTAGGAGACGTAGTAGAAGGACTTCAGCGCAAATTGCCCGAACGAGGCCCGCTACATGGAACCGGAATTGTACCAGTGGTGCAAAATATACCTTATATCCTTAAGAAAATTCAGAGGGCTCCTATGGCGCCACCGGATGCACAGTATGTTGTTAAAATGTTGCAAGATGCTGCTCAGAACCCAGAATCCGCTACTGCATATTTAGCTCAGGTTGGATATATGGTTAAGAAGAATCTCAAATCCTGGCAAATTGCAATGGATGCACCCAATAGTGCAGAGTGGAAGCGTTTGGTTAATATTACCGGACTAGTATAACGGAGATTAAATGAGAGGTGCCTTAAAAATAACTACAGTTAGTGCCGACGGGGGAGGCTACGAAGTCGAACAAGAAGGCAAAGTAGCCTCCTGGCTGAAGCAGTTTGCTAAATCAATAGATCAGCAAGATACTGTTGTGCAACAGGCACGTAGGCGTCAAACTCAAGGCGCAGGATATCTCGATAATGTTAGAAACATACTAGTCAATCGTCCACGTTACGCTACAGTAGAAGATGCAGTTAAAGACTTTCGTAAACGTACTGGGTTAGATAGTTATTTGGCAGAAATTAAGCAGGCAGATCATAAAACCGGCTTAAAAAAAGAGGCAACCTCCAGTATTAAATCACGAATTGCTTTGCGCATGGCGTCCTTGGATAAACTGGGATTAAAAAAAAAAGTAAAGCAAGCCGCTGAAGCAAAGCAGATACCCCAATTATTAGCTCAATATTCTGATGCTGTCGGTGATATTGAGACCTTTATTAAGAACAGGATTGAAGACCTGCATGCTATGGGTGTAACCGTTCCACAGTTACAACAAAGTCTTTTAGAGAATTTTAGCATACGTCATGGTGTTCGAAATAAAGACGTATACAACAATGAAGTTGCGCAATGGTTAAGTGATAAAATTGAAGAAGCACAGGCATTGGTGTCTGTTGATACAGGTACTCCCCAACTGGGTGCAGGAGTTTATCGTGACAATGATTCTAATGAAGATAGTGATGCCTTTGCGGGGTTGATGCCAACCACTCAAAATTAGGCTCTTATGCAGGATCATTCGATATTTGATAAATTTAAATCTGGAATAAGTAACTTAGATCCTGTATTTTTCTGTCAATCAAATCTCACACTAGATGGCAAACCTTTTCGTGTAGAAGGCAACGGGTATAAGCCTTTTGCCGACATATATAGGTACATTGGCATCTCAGCATTAAATCCCGAAGCGAAGCCGGTGGTTTTGGTTAAAGGACGCCAGGTAGGAGCCACTACTATGGTGGCTTTTTTATCCATGTACTTTATGGCGTCAGGACTGTTTGGAAACAACGGACGCCCACCAGCACGAGTATTGCATTGCTTTCCCACGTTAGTGCATGTGTACGATTATGCCAAGACAAAATTGCGTGCCACTATATCGCAATCTCGTTTTATTGAAGACGAATCGCGGAATAACAAGAAGGTTTCTTTTATAGAATCTTTTATGGACAAAACGTCACAAACTAGTAACTCGTTACAATTCAAACAGTTTGTGGATGGAAATTTTTTACGCGTAGAATCAACCGGACCTGATGCAGATCGTCTTCGTGGTGGTACTGCTGATATTATCTTTTATGACGAGTGCCAAGATATCTTCAAAGAAGCTATAGCCAACGCTAACAAACTATTAGCGCAGGCAAAGTATGGCAACGGTGGAGTAAAAGTGTTCCTGGGAACACCTAAACAGCGTGGCGGTCATTACTGGGATATGTGGCAAATATCCAATCAGCAGTATTACCATTTACGCTGTGAGGATTGTGATAAACTATTTCCTCTGTATACTCCAGGTTGTGATGATTGGAAGAAAACGTGGTTGTATGGATACATTGTTAAGTGTCCACATTGCGGCTGTGAACAAGATAAACGCACTGCCGCCGAGCTTGGCAAATGGGTACCAATGAAGCCGGAAAATACTCGGTACATTGGTTATCATATCAACCAAATGTTCATGCCCAATTACACCAAGGAGAAGATACTTGATGAGCGTCCGGAAGTAAACCCTTCAATGACAGAAAGAGGGTTTCAGAATGAAGTCTTGGGAGAGTTTTTCCGGGGCGAAGCTGCTCCCATCACGCCTGAGGAAATTAGAGAGTGTTGTGCTGATACAGACCGAAGTATGTCGGGTGGTATCTCCATCACGGAAAACAAGAAAGTATATGCTGGATTTGACTGGGGTGGGAAAGATTTCGTTGATGGTGGTGAGAGAAGTGTTCAGGGACAATCTTACAGCTGTGGGGTTATTTTAAGTGAAGAAGGTCCAAATCTTTTGTCTATCCAATTCGCTACATTACTTAAGCGTAATAATTTAGATACCAAGAAAGAAATTGTTAACGAAATGTTTCGCAGGTACAGCGTAAAATTGGGAGTAGGCGATATTGGATTTGCTAACGAGCTTTCTGAGCTTTTATATCGTGAACATGGGAATCGTTTTATTGCCAGCCAAGCATCTTCGCATGTAAATAATAGAATAAAATTCAACTCAGATTATGTTCCTCCTACTATTGTGTTCGAGAAGGATTATTATATTGGTGAAATATTTGGTTTAATGAAGAGGGGTATGATACGTTTTCCATATAAGAGTTTTGAAAAAATCAATTGGCTAATTCAACAATGTTCTAGTATGGAAATAAAAACCACCGCCAACGTCTATGGGGAGGCTATTTTTAGGTATGTTAAGGGCAATACACCGAACGATGGGCTAATGGCATTATTGAATGCATATCTGGCTTATAAATTTGATGTTACAGGATCTTTTAGCAATAAAATGGCAGGTCTTATGGATAAACAAGGTCCTAAACAAATTCCGGCGGTGCTTGGTTATATTCCTAGAATGTAACCTAAAAAGGAAATAAATGAATTCCCAGCAATATTTACAGGAAGCTCCTCCTCCAGTAATTACCAATTATATGATTAAAGCTGTGAGCCAACATCGCCGTAGTGTGTTGGAGGACGAAACTAATGCTGGTAAATTTAGACAACCCGGAAGTACTCATTTTGCAGTCGAAAAAACCCCTCTTGGAAATGTAAAATCAACTTCTGCTAGGCTTAGTAAATTTGGTGCCACAACTTCTGGAACTTTTGGTACAGGTGCTGGCGGAACTAGTGTAAGTACTGGCTATCAAGGATCTGGTGGAACCGTTCGTCAGGTACCCGAAGTTTATTCTCCCCTATGGCTAAATAGTAACCTTAATCTACCGCGTGATAGAGCAACTATTAACGCTTGGTGTAGATCTTTTTATGCTCTAAACCCCGTGGTTCAGAATGCTATCTTTTTACATTCTACTTATCCTATTGCTAAACTAAATATTAAATGCAAAAATGAGAAGGTAAATAATTTCTTCCAGGCTATGAATGAAGAAATTGATCTAACCAATGTTTGTGTACAGATAGCTCAAGAATATTGGACACTTGGCGAGGCGTTTGTTTATGCAGAATTAGATGAACGTTCTGCTAAGTGGAGCAGAATTCTCATACAGAATCCTGATTACATTTCGGTAAAGCGTTCGGTTATTGCTGGAGAACCTATTATCAGCTTGCGTCCTGATGAAAATCTGAAGCGTATTTGTACTTCAAATCGACCTGCTGATGTACAGCAGCGGCAACAGTTGGATAAGAGTATTGTTGAGCACGTTAGAAGGGGTGAGAATATTCCTTTGGACAACTTCTACGTGTCCCATATCGCTCGTCGCATAAGCCCTTATGAAATTAGAGGAACTGGATTGCCGGTAAGTTGTTTCCGTCAACTGATGTTGCTAGATAAATTACGCGAGAGTAAATTTGCTCAAGCTGACAACATGATCAACCCACTTACTTTAGTTAAAATCGGTGGTGAAGGAGATAATTACAAACCAACTCCTGACGATTTAGACGGATGGCGTCAGTTGTTCGAAGAGGCTCAGTATGATAAAGATTTCAAAATCTTTACTCATGATGGTGTAGATGTTACATACGTTAGCAAAGGTTCTGGAATATACGATATTTCCGGTGATATTACTCAACTTTTGAAAGAGATATACATTGGTTTATTAGTTCCGCAGGTAATTATGGATGGCGGAGCTGATGTAACTTATGCTAATGGTGGTGTAGCGTTGGATGTTTTGCGACAGCGGTATATGCAATTCCGAAACATGCTTTCTCAGTGGTTGCGTCGTAAAATTTTCGCCCCCATATCTCGCATTAATGATTTTTATGATTACGAGAATGATGAGAAAGTTCTTATCGTGCCTGATGTGGAGTGGAATCACATGTCGTTGTTTGATATGGGTGATTATATTGCTAATTTAACTCAATTATTATCTACTCAACCAAAGAATGTTTCATTACAGACAGTGTATCGATCTTTGGGACTGGAATTTGAAGAAGAAATGCGCCAGATTCGTCAGGAAAACATTGAACAAATAATTCAGATGAAAGAGATGGAAGCGTTACAGCGCATGTCATTGAATGATTTACGTTCAATTGGTGAAGACAGCGAGATTCAAGAAGTACAAGAGAGTCCATTACCAGGCGAGAGCGCTTATGACGCTGCACAACCGGGCGGTATGATGGGTGGCATGATGGGCGGTATGGATATGGGTCTTGGAGGCATGGGCGGAGGCATGGGCGGAGGCTTAGGCGGAATGCCAATGGGTGGAATGCCGCCAATGGGCGGATCACCAATGGGCGGACCCTCTGGAGCACCGCCCGGCGGCGCACCCATGTAAAAGTAATGTAGTAAACCTATTATTATTACTGCCTTTTAGGTAGGAGGCAGTTTATGTCTAGGACTCGCGATAAAGAGCTTATTGCCGTTGCTCAAAGGTATGGTTTAGGCGGCTATTTGAGGCAATGGTTTACTCCCGGCGGAATGGGTAGAAATATCGGGGAGAGATTATTCGGTAGTTATGCTGATAAAATGACTAGAATGCGCGAGGCAGACAACTCTATGAGAGAGGCTTTGCTGGGGCGTGGCACAAGGGCTCCTGAGCAGCTTGTTGATTTAAAGACCTCATTAGAAAGAGCAGAAGAGGCTTTTAAGAAAAAGCGTTTTATCGATGTTGCTCATTGGATAGGCAATATCAACCTGATGGTTAGGGAAGCAATCGATATAGGCGCTCCGGTTGCGGATTTGACACAAAAAGAGTTAGATGAGTATTACTCTCAAACTCAAGAACATTATTTATCAGAGGATTACTTTGGTGATGCAAAAGTAGCAGAGGCTGGTTTTTGGGATTTAATGGGAGGGATATACAGCAAAGTTTTTGATGATCCCATAGAACGCGCATATTGGAGGGAAGTAAAGCTCCGTAAAAATGCTATTCAGAGTTTACTTACTACTACCAAGAGTTTTGTTAATCGTGTTTTATTAATCTTTAATGAAATGAAACGAGCCCGTGCCGGCGGTCGTATCAGTGATTGGACCGTTCAATACGATCAATTATTAAAGTATCATGCTAGTTTTGAAGAGACGTTTAGGGATGTTTATGCTAAGCATTTAATTCCTATTATTGAGATTGCAAAAAAGCGTTTTACTGATACTGAGCGTATGCGAAAAGCGCGCGAGAAAAAGCAACAAAAACAACAAGAGGCTCAAACTGCTGTACAGCCAGCAACTCAGCCAGCAGGCACACCAAGTGAGTCTCCCGTATCTCCTGAGCCACAAGTCCGGGAAGAGACGGTTGAACCGAAGGGTCGTCTGGGGCGTCCACCCAAGAATATTTGGTGGATTGATGCATCTGGATTAGAGGTAGATCCTAACAAATCACGTCGTGTTCTAAAGCTTGTTTTTGATGAAACAGAAGGTGAGATTCCGGAGACTGGTAAAGAGGTTAGAGATGAACATGGACCAGTAGCGATTGTAGATCCGTCTGGACAAGTTACTTTGGAAGACATCTACGATGCTCAAACCAAAAAGAGAGTTGCTATTCCGGTCGAAGCGGTTCGGCAATACATGTCAAAACTAAGGCAGGATGCTATAAACCAAGCGGCTCCGATTAAACCAGATCGTATTGTAAATATAGAAAACCAACCCAAAGTAACTGAAGAAGCTAAAGAAAATCCTAACTTGGTAGTTGTATTGTTAGCCAAATCGATTGGTGCTCCCAAGAAGGCAAAAGTTGCTGAAATGATAAAAGCCCAAGTGGATGCCGATGTGGAGTTCGTGTCCCCCAGTCGTATTCGCCAGGCAAGGCGTTTTATATTACAACGGTTGGATGCTGGGCGTAATGTTGTTTCAGTTTGGGCATACGATCCTAGCACTGATAAAGCAATTCAATTAACAGAGCAATTAGAGCCCAAAGAAGTTAAAACACAGGTTCCTGGTAATATAGCTGAGTTGGGAGAACAGACTACTGAACAAAAGGGTGAGCAAAAATCCGAAGCAGTTCAACCTGCTGAATCGAAACCAACTGTACCAAAGGTGGAACCCAAAGTTGAACCCAAGGTGGAACCCAAGGTTGAACCCGTGGCGCCCAAGCCAGAGTCAGAGCCAGAGTCAGAGCTAGAGCAGGAAAAGAAGGGCAAGTTAGCGGTTATTGGTTTTAAAGAGCGCCCGAACAATTTAGAAAAGTTACTTGAAGCATTAGGCGCTTTATTAGGATTAAAAGTGGTTGCAGTTTCGCTTGGTCCCGATGGTAGAGAACAAGTTGAACAATTTATGCAAGAAGGTTATGATATTGATAAGAAACATAGTCAAGTATATGATAACGTAAATGAATTGGTAAAACGATATCCAATGCTATCTATCGCTTTAGACGAGGTAGATGAAGAAATCGAAAATGAGCCCGAAGAGTTTAAGGAATCCGAACCTGAACCTGAACCTGAACCTGAACCTGAACCTGAACCTGAACCTGAACCTGAAACAGAAAGCAAACTTGAGACTGCGCCTGAGACCGAACCCGAGGCTGAGACTGCGGTTACCCCAAAGAGTGAATCGGTACCAGAAGAAAAGCCCAAGGAGGAAAAATCTGACAGGCGTGTATTTGTCTTTTTCGATGGCAGCTCTGATGACAAGAACCGTGTTCAATCTGCGGTGGAGAAAATGCATCCCGATGCTACAGTAAATGTATTGTCTCCCAGATACCGAAAAATGAAACAAAAGTATGCTGATGTAATTGATACTGTATATGCTTATCGGACGCCCATTGATACCGATGAAGAAGAGTTGAAGGAAGATATGGTTACACAACAGGTTGGCAAAAGCAAGAGCACTCGTAGAGGCAGACGCAAGGCAAGCGCTTTGCGGCGCATAGCTTTGTTGAAGAGGATTCTAGGCTAATGGAGATGCTTACTGTTGCCGCTTTAGAATTAAACCGTACAGACAACAAACAGGTTGTCAAAGTGGCTGGTGTTGTGCGTCGTTTGCGTAACTGGTATCGTAAACTTACCGATCCAGAATATCGCGCTAAAGTAATGAAATTACAGAATGATTCTGTAGCGGTAAAGGGTGATATTGATGAATTGGAAAAGTATATTTCCGAGGTACACAAATCCATTAAGGATTCTGATGTAGAATCATATAATTTTGCGGTAGACAGAGTTCGGGAGATATCCAAACGTTTAGTTGGAGAACTAGTTAAATATGAACAAAGCGCTAAAGCGGCAGATCCTGATGTGCAAAATCAATTCACGGAACAGTATCCAAAGCTTCCAGCTAGTTTAGATCGAATTGAGCGAGTTCATATTTCTAACAAAATACGAGAAGCAGTTTGGAACATTAGGGGGTTAAAAGAGGCATTAATGCGTCACAACCTTCCCCAAGACAAAATTGATGCTTTTATTAACAATCATGATCAGTTGGAAGAATTTTATAATACTTTAGCTAAAGAAATAAAAGCTGGCAAGATAGTGGGATCATGGATATCTCCACAATCTGCTATGGATATTAATAGAAATGGTGAAATGCAGTATCGCATTATAACAAATCCGTTTATTATTCCCGGTACATCATTTCAAATACAGGTTACGGTTGAGGGAACAGATTTATCAGCTCGTACCAAATCACCTCGTCCAGTCTTTTCGGTACACAAATTCAATTTTATTGATGCTAGGCAAAAATCTGCAACAAGACTAGAACAGTTGGGAACACTTACCGGACAAAACCTCGAAATGATTAAGCTTCATGGAAATTTAAACAATTTTATAGCAAAACTTTCGCATAAAATCGAAGTAGGTAAATAATGTCTTTAGGTTTTGCCACAGCGATTAAAAAAGCTCTTCTTGGTAAAACTGTGGAAATTTATCAAGGAGACACGCATGAATCTTTGTTAAAAGCCGAAAAAGATATAGAGCGTAAAAGTGTTTTACGCGGTGTGTTAATTGATGTTATTGATGAGTGCGTTGTGGTTAGAGTGAATGTTAACGGAGAATCAACACCCGTGTATATAAACTCTTGGTCAATTCAAACTATTTTAGAGCCACGCCAAGGTATTGGTATTCATTCCGTGTATCATAATGCCGAATCTAGGAAGATAAAGTGAAAGCAGATATATTGAGAAAACTTGCCAAAGAGTCTCGTATGGCTGGATGTGATCGTTTAGCTAACAAGGCTCTTATTGCTTTGGCAAAAGAGACCGGTTTGGCTACTCCGCAATCTGATTTGAGTTATTCTTACATTATGCGTAAACTCAGGAAAGGTGATCCTGAAAAGCTTCATAAGTTTATGGCTGCTTTTAAAGCTGCTTTTGATAAAGCTTTCATAGAGGAAATAGAAGATCCTGATAATGCTGCTTTAATGGAAGCAATGCAGGTAATGCAGGATAAAAATGATGTTAAAGACAAAATTCCGGGCGGACTAGCAGATAAAAAAGAACCTGATGACCTTGATCCAAAACAACTTGAAAAAGGAATCAAGGTTGAAATGGAGCATACCGATGACAAATCCATTGCTCGTGAAATTGCTACTGATCATTTGACTGAAGATCCTAAATATTATGATAAACTGGAAAAGATCGAAGGTATTAAAGTTCGTATGGTTAAGTTGGCTGAATCAATGGCAACTATAGACAATCCAACCGCAGCTGGTCGTGGTATTGCAGCAATTATTCGTTTTTTAACTCGCCGTATTGAGCCCAACAAAAGATTGTATTCTTTATTGAATTTGAAAAGAAAAATATACGAGTTAGATGAGTATCAAATTGCCAGCAAGAAGAGTCCAAACACCGCTTCGTTGGGACAGTCCATTACGTTTATTAAAACAGTTCTTAATGGAAGACCTCCATATTATGTTCGTCAGGTGATTAACGAGGTGGTGAAATATATATGATGCCTCTTAACTTTCGCCAAGTCGATCCTAAGTTATATCGAAGTGGTGCGCCAAGATTAAAAGCGCAGGTGGATTGGCTCGTAAATAATTACCCTAAAGTAAGAAAAGTAATTTCTCTTGACCGGGAAGCAGGAGCCGTAATTGCACGCTTATTGCCCCCTAATGTGCAGCATATTCAGCTACCAATCAACCCAGAAAATCCAGCTAGTATTCAAGCTGTAGGGCGGAAACTAAGAGAAATGAATGGACAGATTTTTGATACACCGGAAGGATCCACATTGGTGCATTGTAGGTTGGGTCAGGATCGTACCGGTTTTGCTGTAGCCATTTATGACGTAGTTAAGCATGGCGCAAGTCCAGCTACCGCTATTAAAAAAGTAGAATCGTTAGGTTATGGTCGTGGCGTATCTATCCCGGCAAAAACGATAATGAATCAAGTTATTGGTTTACCATCCTCTCAAGCACAAGAAGAAACTGGAGAAACTACAGAAGGAAAGGTGACTGTTGATATATCTGATACAGATGATATTGTTACTTACCTTCGTGAACAGGGACACAACCAAGGACATTCTTCTACGGTAGCTGACACATCTAATCCGGTTATAGATCAAACCCAAGCAGCGCGGCATTCTGCTTTGGTTATGCCGGAAGGCGAATCATATCCTCCCGTTAATATTAGAGCTAGAATGCGAATACTTACTGAGATTTTTAAAAAAGCAACCACTAAATCAGCAGTTATTATTGTGGGAGATCCGTTTCCTGGCGTAGGAAAGTTTTATTCTACGCTTAAACAATTTTTAATGTCTATTGGATATGGTGTTGAAGTTGTCAGAAATGGTGATTTACCACCAGTGGCTGATTTGTGGATTGGGTATGGACAAGGCGCGGCAGCATTAAAATTTGCCCCGAAGTCTGTTCAACAATTGATATTAAAACCCACATTAGAACTAACACCAGATATAATGAGTGTTATTAAAGCTTTAGATAAAGACGATGTTAATGAAGCCTTTTTAGGAGGCGGACCTATAGGGTCACCCACTGCTGAGGAATTACCATCAGGACAAGGATCACCGGCAATTCCCAGCGTACCATCATTACCAGAAATTGGTTCCAGAAGTGATTATCAGGGCTCAATTCCTGGTACAAATTATGGCGCTACTGGCGGAACTCCCGGTGCCGGCGGACCTGGCGGATTAGTTGATATAGATCCTTATGGGCTGGTACAGTTGTAATATACCATTTATTTTGTATTTAAATATGTTAAAGTCTGGCACTGTAGAAATGACTCTGGACATCCCAGAGGAAGAGAAAAAAATTGCCGCAACATTGGTTGCTTGGCTAAAGTTATTAATTAATAAATTGATGAACTTTAACAATTATCTCAATTTGTTATACAACCCATTTAAAGAATACCAAACAGTATCAGAAGAATCGATACACAAGTACAGAGCTACGTTGTGGCGTTTTTCAGAAGAAATAGAAAAAGAGTATTTGGGTAAAAACACAGTATCGGGCACCAATCCCAAAGATTGGAGTATTAAAAAGACTGCGTTCATGTGTGCAGCCAAGCTTAAAGAGTTTTCATCTGATACCCATATTTCCAAGTTGTTGGAATCTTTTTCAGATGATGCGACCGACGTAGAAGATAATGTGGATAGGTTGGTTGCTATTATTAGAAATTATACTAGCTCTACTTTTAGAAATAATGTTGTTTCTTCTATGGAAAACACTAAAAAAGAGATATCAGAACTAAAAAAGCTGATAGAAGATCGTATAATTGATCATATAAATACCAATATTCTTGCAAAGAACTGGATAGAAGATTCTAGTCAAGAGCTTAATATTCCTGTGCAGAAGCGGGAACCATATGTTGTTAGATTATATCAAGAAAGAGAAAAACGGTTACGCCAGAGAGGTTAAGGATGTTTATTAAACAGGGAGAACCAGAAAAGATTTTAAAGATTTATAAAGAAGAAGAAGTTCAACGCGAGTTGGAAGAGGTAGCGCGTAGGGCAAGAGAACAACGAGAAGAAATGAAGGCTTCTACTTCGGAGAAATAATGCTTATCAAATTAGGAGAAGCAATAACTGTTACCAAGGATGACCTTAAGCCTAACATTTTGGATGATGATGATCCTGAAATAACTAGAATGTTTCAAGATGGGGTTATCGATCTGAAAGCTCGCGCTTCTGCCGAAGCTGCCGCTGAGTCGATTAAGACCGGTAAAGCAATTGCACCAAAGGCTAAGGATTTTCTTTATTTTACCGCTGTTATGATGCATGCCGCGGAAGCCGCATTATTGGATGAAACGGGCGCTTTAAAAAAGACCGCTGATGGTAAAGATGTAGAAGCGCATTGGGATACAGATAATGATACATGGATTTGGCGTTGTAATGATCCAAATATTAAACCTTTCAAGAATAGCAATGCCGATATCTTCCCAGCACAAGAATTAAAGAAAGCTTATAAGAAATGGGTAGCTAAACCATTATGTCTCGACCATCAATCTCAATCTGTAGATATGATGCGCGGTCTTGTGATTGATACATATTGGGATGATAAAAGACAAAGGGTTGTTGCCCTCTGCGCTTTGGATAAGGTGGGATATCCAGAGTTAGCTCACAAAGTGTCTACTGGTATGGCTGCGTCTGTGTCCATGGGAACCGCAGTTGGTAGAGCAATTTGTACAGAACTAGGGTGTCACAGAGTTGCCAAGACAGAGGCAGATTTCTGTGAGCACATGAAATCAAAGACTTGTTATGGCGAAATTAACGTGGATCTGTCGCCCATTGAGCTATCTATCGTAGTTAATGGCGCAGATCCGGGTGCTAAAATTCGTCGTGTGCTTGCTGCTGCTGATAGCATTGCCCAGTATGTAGACGCAAAAGAACAAATGGTTAGAGAAAAACGGGCAATGACGTTAGAAGAAGTACGACAGCTTAAAGAAGATTTAAAAAACATTGAAGCTAAAATCGATTCATTAGGAGAAGATGAGGAAGTTAATCCGCCTTATGGACAACAAGGTCGAGGTTCTCTTGAAATGACAGAGACCGAAGTGTCCGATGTGGCTGGAAACAATCCTCAGGGATTTCCAGATCGATATGCTTCCGAGCTACTTTCCGACGTTACGAGAGTTTTAAATGAAAAAGTAGCTCAACTAGACAATTTTATCAATAAAATGGCTTCAGTAGAAGAGGGTCATTTAAATAATATTGAGGACAATACAATGACTAATAAGAAAAATGCTTATTTCCAGGGTGGAGGCGGCGTAAATGAGCCAGCCCCAAAGCAAGTAAAATACCCTAAAGAAGATTCAGATTCTATTCGTAATAACGAAGATAAACAAATGGTTGGACAACCTCCGTTCCCTGATGTGGGTCCGGTAGATGGTATGCACCCCAGCCCGGCGTCTGTGCCAGAGTCAGAAGAGGCTCGTAAAAAGAAGCTTCTGCGTATGGCGGCAGAAAATGAACAGCGCAAAATGCGTCGTGAAGCGGCGCTTGAGCGGGCTAAGAACGCTATTGATGCCAAAGGTTATTTCCAGGGTGGCGGTGGCGTAAACGAGCCCACTCCCGGCAAACCAAAGTATGAAAAAGAAGATTCAGATGGTATTCGTAATAACGAAGATAAACAAATGGTTGGCGCTCCTCCGTTCCCGAACGTTGGCAAGCCTGATGGTTTGTATGGTAACGATTTGGCTGAAAAGAAGAAGCTGCTTCGTGCCAAGCTTAATGCTCGCTTTGTAAAGTCGGCAGAAAAAGGACAGGACCGTTGGGAAATTTATCATGGTGATAATCTGATTCTAACCGCTTCTGTTAATGATCTGGTCGGACCTGATAAGGTTGCTGCGTTTTATGACAGTATTGCTACCAAGGTGTACGGAAAGAAAATTCTTGATACCATCAGGTCTCAGGGATTCAATACCGCCCTGTCTATTTTCAAGGGTGCCCAGGCAGTAGCAGGACCAGGCGCAGCTCCTGGTGCTCCTCCTGATGCTGGCGGAGCAGCTCCTGTTCCCGAAATGCCACCAGCAATGCCTGGCGAAGGTGCCGAACCTCCGGTTGATACCGGCGAGAGTGGCAGTCCAGCAGAGGCGTTGGCTACTAATTTAGATGAGGTTGATGGACTGATTGCGGATATGAAGCGTCAGGTTCAGTCTCTGAAAGAAGAGCAGGCTGGCGGAATGGAAGGTGCTGTAGAGCCAGGACCGGAAGCAATGGCAACCGCCTCGGTTTCACTCCCCGCCATGCGCAAAACTCTTAACCAGGCATTGGTTAAAGGTGCGCAGCAGGCAATTAGCGATCTTAGCGATCATAAAGAAGAATTACAACTGTTGCAGCACGTTTATAATACAGATGGTGCCGTTAATACGGAAAATTCCGAGGTGGTTAGTGATTTAGCCACTGAGGCGGTTAATGACGTAAAGGGCACGATTGCTAACGTTTATAAGCTTATGTCGGCATTTGTTAAGTACGCACGCGGCACAGAGGCTCTTATCAAGAGGGCTGGAGAGGAGTCTGAAATGACTAAGAGCGAGAAGGATGACGAGAAGGCAGAGAAGGCAGAGAAGGCAGAGAAGAAAGAAAAAGAAGACGAGAAGAAGGAAAAAGAAGAGAAGGAAGAGAAGGAGAAGAAGGAAGAAAAAGACGACAAGAATGATGCCGATATTGCTGATATCAATCTTGCCGGTTTAGAGCCTGACGATCCCGAAGCCTTAGCGTCATATCTTGAAGAGTTATCCAGCGAAGAAGATGAGCCGCTGGAAGATGAGATTTCCGTTTCGGAAGATGAAGATATTGGCGACGCGGTTAATATCAAGTTTGAAGGCGGAGAACCTGCCGAGGCAACTGCTGATACCAGTCAGGAACTCGAAGGTCTGTTGGGCAATGCCAGTTCTGAGAACTTAGCTGCCCTTCGCACCAAGATTGCGCAGAAGGGCGTAGCATTCAGTGACATGCTCCAGAAGGCGCATCCAAGCGGTGGTTTTACTACTGATTTGGACACTAAGCCTACTGGTGATTTAGCCAAGGTTGAGACTCTTCCAGAAGCACACACCAAGATGATGGATGTTGCTAATGCACCTCCTCGCGTTCGCAAGGCGGCGGAAGATATTCAGCGGCTAGTTCAAGCTGGCAAGATCGATCCTGTTGCTGATTTCCCAGCACTGATTTCACAGGGTCTAGACCCGCAGGCAGTTTCCTATTGGAAGCAGATGTGGGGCGAAGCTGGCGATAGCGAATCTTCACAGTACGTGAATGATTTGGTTAAGGAATATCACAACAAGAAGGCTGAAGAAGAGAATACCAAGTATCGTGTTAAGGTAGCTCGTGCTTTTGAGTTAGCTCATGAAATGGCACAGCGTGGTATTATCGGTGGAAACCGTGAAGCCATCTCAGAGCAGGTAAGCGCTCTTATGACCTTTACGGATGGTAACTTTGAACATCTTAAGGCAACGGTTGGACGCTATCCACTGAAGAAGACTGCTTCTATTCCCAACGTAGGGTATCCATCGGAAGTTATGATGGGATCACCAGATGTAGCCTTACCAGCGGTAGAAACTCGAACAGAATCGCTGATGAATGATCTTGACGCGACTTTCAGGAATCGCAAATACTAATTTAGACTGTAGGGACGGGGTTAAATCCCCGTCCTTATATCTATTAAGAGGATTGTACAATGATTAAAAACTCAAATATTGGTGACGCAATTGCGGCTGAAATGAGTGAAACGCTTGAAAAAGAAGAGTTCAAGAGGATTTTTGCCAGCCCCGTAGTCGAGTCTACCGAACAGGAATATTCTGAAGCCTTAAGCCAGGACCCTAATTATCGCGCATTTGTTCGATTTGCCTCCAAGAAAAAGGATGAGGATAAAGACGACAAGGATGATAAGGATGACAAGAAAAAGGGTAAGCCAAAGAAAGGTGAACAGCCTCCTTGGTTAAAGGGTAAAAATAAAGGCAAAAAGGGTAAAAAAGAATGCAAATGCAAAGGTAAGTGCAAATGCAAAAAGGGTGATGACGATGATAAGTGTGCTTATGCTGGCGCAATTAATCACGTTATCAATACTTTAGTCCGTACTTCTGAAGCACTAGAAGGAATGGGACTAGTTGTTAGTGCTGCTGAGTCTGTTAAGTTACTGGATCGGATTATCAATGAGGCAGCTCAACAAAAATTTAGCGCTGAATATGCAGGCGAAGAGCTTGAGCCAGCAAACGAAGAGCTTGGTGAACCTGTTTTAGAGCCCCCACCTCTTGGTGAAGAAATTGAAGAAGAGATTGATATCGAAGACGAAGGCGAAGAAGGCGACGAAGAAACAGAATTAGCCGAACGTATTGAGGAAGCCGGAGAAATTCCTGAAGCTCTAGAAGCCGATGATGGAGATTTCGTAATGGAGGATCCAGAAATCGTACAAGCTTTCCAAGAGCTTAATCAGTGGGTCAAACAGGGCGCCGAAGAAGACGATGACGACGACGAGGAAGAAGAAGAAGAAGAAGACGAAGAGGAAGAAGACGAGAAGGACGAGAAAGACGAGAAGGATGACGAAAACGACCTAGATCTTTCCTGGCTAATCGGATAACAATAGCCTTATAAGGTGAATAAAATGTTTAAACGAGATCGTGTAGATGAAAGTATTTTAGAAGAAATGGCGAATAATTATTATAAAAACGCCTTCGAACGAACTAAGACTAACCAAGATCACGTTAAAATAATGGAGCACCTTAATTCGGCAGCAGAACTATTAGAAGGCAAGGCGTTATATAAAGAGGCAGAGTTTGTTACTTGGTTAATCGAAGTTGTCGCAAAAAAGAAGACGGAAAAAGATAAAGAGGATAAAAAGAAGGCTAAAAAGAGCAAGAAGGATAAAGAGGATAAAAAAGAAGGTAAGTCGCCAAAGTCTAGTGAAGAAGCAGTAAAAAACCTAAAAACAAAAGGTTGGATGTTTAGTGCAGATGATGGAAAGGCGGCAAGTGTTGTCGTTACCGCTGAAGGAGACAGCGATGACGATGATTTTAATGACTTAAGTAAATTGTGGGAATAGCACTTAATTTATCTTAAAATTATTTAATACCCCTTGTCTTCGGGCAGGGGGTATTATTTTGTGTTATATATAGATTAAAATTGCATTAGAATAGGTGGTTTATGTTACGTATCGTACAATCTGGTAATAGCCTTCCGTTTAGCTTTCCTGTTGATCCTAGCTCAGAATTTCAACCAGGACAACCAGCACAATTAACGGTTATGGGTAATAACGTTGTTTGTGGTGTGTCGGATGGTATTGCCCCTATCGGCATTATTGACGATGTTAAAACTAATGCCTTCACCACCTCCGCTGTAGATGAAGTAATAATTGCTGGTCCGATTGCTGGCGTAACAGGTCCAAACAACACCTTGGTAACTCCACAAGACGTTAAAGCCGAATTAGAAAACCCCAACGTTATGATGAGTAGTTTCGTATCCGACCCAGTAGATGTGGAGTTAATTGCACGCAACGGAGTGGTAGTATTTCTAGCCGGCACAGAGTTGAATTTTGATGCTGACGGTGATGGATTACCGGATTCAATTCGTACCGTAGTTAATTATACTTATCAAGTTCCAAACGTACCCGGGGATGATTCGACATATGCTAGCGGCAGGATAACAGTTTGGTTCCAGAGAATTATTGCACAAACTGATCAATATGAAACTCAACAAAGGTATCCTATTAACGCAAATTTGTTTGTTAGCGAAAATGGACTATTAACCACTCGCAAGCCCGGGGACACATATCCTGGTGTTGCTTTAGTATCTGGTTCTCCTACTAGTACACACAGGCTTTTAGAGTTCATTTGGCTCTAGATAGTAGCGAAAAATCAGCCTTCAATGCATAACCGCGTATAAATAATAGGTTACCATAACATAGGTGCATTTATGGCTGATAAAATGGATTGGGCGGCAGCAATGTCTTCTGAGGTTTTCAGGAATTATGCTCAAAATGAATTATTAAAAGAAGCTCAAGAAGAGGCTCAAGCGGCAGCGAAAATTATCTCTAAAGATAGTGCGTTAGACAACTTTGAGGGGCTTCAAAGGAGAGTAAATGCATCTCCCAAGCTTCGTGGTGTATTTAAGAAGCTCCAACAGGCATTCACAAGCAATCCAGAATATACTGCCAAGGTTGATCCCAATTTTGTTGAGGGCGTATTGTTGCTCAATGTAGAGGACGAATAATGACTTTTAAGCATATTGGTTTTTCAGATAGCGAAGTTATGCGCGAGCTTGAGAAACAGGAACTTAAGAAAGACGATCCCACCAAGATTGTCAAATGTGCATCTCAGACTGTTGAATACAGTCCGAGCAACGATCTGTTTCAGGACATAGTTTCTTTAGCACGCGGATTACGAACTAATGGATATGTAAAAGAAGCCGAGTCATTAGAGACCAAGCTATTTATCTACAAGACAGCCGAGACGCATCTTTATAAAGTATTTGAAGAAGAGGGTGAGGATCTGATTAATTTTTCTCACCAGGACGGGGACGTTGAGGTTGCGCCATCCAAGGAAGGATATGGCAAGGTAGAGACACTGACAAGCCAGCAGAAGAAGATCCATGATGTGGTTAATAAGAAGCCCACTGGGAAATTAGCTGGAGGTAACCCTGATGGGGTTAAGAAAAGTGGATTAGGTAAAACCGCCGATGTATGGGAGAGTTCTCTTAAACGTGATGTTAATCTTCCTGCACAGGATATAAAACAGGAATGGGGGCAGTTACAAAATTATCGTGATAGTATTATTGCGCTTATTAATGATAAAAAAGAATGGACTATTGCGTACGGCTCCTCGGTGGGAATCGGTAATACAAAAATCTTTTTTATAGAATCAGATGCTCCTGACTTGTTGGAGTTTAATGATCAAAAAATTACTTTATTTACCGAAACTGGCGGTGGTCTAGTAGGAGGTAAAGCCAGCGTTGGAACACCTGTCGCTGGTAACAGAAAATTGTTAGAGTTCTATTTAGAAAAGACTGGTGGACTTATAACATTTGAGCAAAAGTATCCTCGTATTTTTGAAAAAATTGCCGTAAATGCCCAACCCGGTCAATTTGAATCTTTATTTGCTCAGAATAAGATAGATATCATTAATAACGCAATAAATATACACATTAGTAAAATTCCCCACAAGTTAGCCATTGATTTCGGCACCGCCCCAAATCTAAACAATCCAAATGAGGTTAAAACTTCTCTTCATAAATTAAATACCGCTCGTGATGCTTTTCATGCTGTAATGGTGGAAGGCGTTGATCAGTATGTTCAAAGCATGCTTATTAATAAGCTCGATGATGATATGCATGTTCGTATGGTAAAATTATATAATGAGTTGCAAGAAAGCATTTCTAAAGTGCAAGGAATATTACAAGGTGTATTAACTAAACCACAAGTAACTATTGGTCCTGCACAATTAGAGGGTGTTGCGCAAACAGTGCCAATTTGGAAAGCGCTATCAACTAAGCTGTTATTAACAAAACAGGTAAATGGACAGCCTGTGAATCGTCATTTGGCTATGCGTTTTGATATTGCTGCTAAAGCTGCTTCTAAAAATTCCAAAGCTAAAGCTTGGGCACCAGTTTATATAGCGGCAGCTAATTTCTGCCGCCAGTTTCCCACCAACACAACCCTTTGGCATTTGTTACGGGCTTTGGGTACGAAAGAAGATAATAAATTTGCCGGTTGGGAATCAAGATTCAAAACCTTAGGGGATTTAGACAAGGCTTTGATAGCGTTAGAAAATATGCTCAAAAGTTCTGGTGCTAAACTATCAATGGTAAAGATTGCACAAGATCCGTTAAATCCGTTTGGATCTCCACCACCATCTAAACCAACCAAACCGGTTCGCAAAGCACCCTCGGTAACCAAGTCACAAACGGCGCGTTTTGACACCTTTAGAGAACGCTATATTAAAAGTTATCCTGAAGCTTTTGATGCTGTTACTAAAATGCAAAAATACTTAATTGGATTAGGCAATTTTTTCATGGGTAAATCTGAGTGGTTAAAGAATCACGGTTTGTCCGAAGATATTGCTGTTGTATTATCAGGCACAGGCGCCTCTGCTGGTGCTCAAAAAGATATTAATCAAGCTGATGGTATCTGGGGCGCTAATACAAATAATGCTCTTAAACAAGTAGCGACCATCTTTAAAACGTTAAATGTTGATGGAAACGTTGACTATAAAACAACATATAAATCTGGCGCTAAAGCAGAAGCTAGCGCTAATGCAAACATAGAAGTTATTAAAAAAGGTTTCAGAGAAGCCGGTTTAACAATAGGTATAAAACCTAAAAACAAACCAAATGTTCCTAAAGTAGATAATTGGGATCAAATTACTAAGACAATATTTAATGCCGTCGATTTGTACAAAACAAATGTGACCGGTGATATTCCGGTACCGGTAGGAACATTCAAAACTTTTCGCTCATTATTAGATTTCTTAACTCTTCATGATCTAATGCCACAATCAGAACCCGACAATTTAACGGTTGCTCAGTGGCGATATGCAATACTATGGTTTTGGAACAGAGCAAGATGGCTCAAGAATAATCGTTACATGAGTGCAGTGCAAGAACTAGGGGTTCGCTTTAAAACAGTTACCCGAACAAAACAACCTAACGATGTTGTTACTGTTGCCGAATTAGAAGGTGCTAGTAAACCTGTACTACAACCATCACAACCTAAACAGCAAGACCCGGGTGTGCCGGCACATCTTCACGAGGGTGCTCAATACGATTTATCACCAGAAAAGGTTATAAACGCTTTTCCGTTTTCACGGGATGAAGTTAACCTTTTAACAGTACAAAAAATAATGGGAAAAAGTGTAAACAGCCTGTTTCCCAACACTATGACGAAAAAATATGGATCGGGACTCCTTAGGCGAGGTTTAATTACTAGAGAACTTTTATTCGAGTTCTTTAAAGATTTGTCTGCTCCTTTTGTGCCGCCATCCTTACAAGGACAGTTGCAAGATAAAATTAGTACCGCTTCTGCTTTTTGGGCAGATTTGTATACTATTGCAGATGAATGGCAAATGAAAATGCAAAAATTAGGAGCAGTTGATCCAAGTATATTTCGTAACCTGTTTAGGTATCAAGTTTTTCCATGGAAAAGCTTAATTGATAATCAGATTATTCCGCTTTTTACTAAGCAATATAGCAATAGACCGTGGTAAATGAAAACCATTTATAATGACGACGAAACCCTCATCAATACCCTCGCTCTGTTAGAGGCAACGTATTCCTTTGAAAACGGTTCGCTCATTAAAAATGCCAACATTGCCGAATTCGCTATCGATGAATTAAAAAGCTTCGGTAGCCACCTCGTTACCGAAGTTACTGAACGTATTAATAAAGAAGGCGTGTATTCGGTCCTAACCTTCTTTGCTCCAGGAATGCTGGGCGCTATCTGGGCTCCCCTTGGCTTAGGTGCATGGTTTATTACTATCGTGGGTATTGCTTTTGATGTAAGCTTGGGTAGTATCTTAGCTACCGCCGCCAGAAGTACTAAAGAAAAACTTGACTCCGGTGAACCCTTTACTGACGCTGATGCCGAACGTATTGCTAATGAGGCGATCCAAACTGCCGGTGGAATTCCTGTTACTAGTGAGTACTTTCTTCCACTGCGTACTATGATTAAAGAAGGAAAATTGTTGAGTACCGCCAGGGAAGGTTTTAAAACCGATATTTTTAAAAGTGCCGGGCCTAAAACAGGAATACTTAAAGCTATCTTCTCCAAACTTATAAGTACAGGCGCTAAAGCTCAAGGTAGATTAACAATTTTGGGACTCCTTAAGCTGACTATTAAAAAAATCCTTAAAGCTGTTGTTATCGTTAGTGCCGCTGGTTGGGTTATGGGTAAAGAACCCGGTGGTGCCCCAACTCCAGAATCTGAAGAATCATCCGGAATAACACCCGGAGTTCCATCTATCGTTTCCCCTGGTACACAACCTATTGCGCGCTCAGTATCTGTACCTATGCCTCAGAAAATGGCTAATAACCTGACCCCTACCGGGCTGGGATTGACGTATAGAATTAATTCGCAAAATAGAATATGGATTGTTCCACTACAATCTGGTGGCTCTGGTGTTGATAGTATAAGAAATACTATGTTCTTCTGGGCAACTAAAGTGTATCAGGAAGTTGGAATGGAACACCATCAATTAGTTATGACTTCTCCCGCATTTATACAGATGCTTAGAGTTCTGAGTACTAACTATACCCCCTCCGCCCCAAGAGGATTACAAATGCCTCAGAACGAAATTCTAAGCTCTCCAATACATTCTGTTAAAGATGTGGTAGATTATTTCATATGGCAAACTGCCCCTAAGATAAAACTTACAAAGGAATCTGAATGAAAAACGAAGTGTTTAATAACTATGTAAAGATTGCCCTGGAACAAGGTCTTATCTCGGAAGGGCAAGATGTCCCCGAATCAAAAAATAAGGACTACGCCGATACTATCAAAACCCTGTATGGTCTCGATATTCCCCTTAATGATTCCGATAAAGATATCCTGGATCAGGCTCACCCTAATCCGGTAGTAATCGCCCCCGCTTATGATAGAGTTAATGGGCTGGTGGAAAACCTCCGAGAACGTCAAGATATCATGGCAGGAATTGCCCTTAAACCTAATAATGGAAACTTGACCATGCACCGGTATGCAAATGCTTATCGAGATCTGGTGAATGAACTGGTTGCCCTTGGCTTCCGTATGGATAATGCCGATCATAAAGAATTGCGCGTCCTGGCTGATACCTGCTCCCATCGCTTGACTAAAAATAACCCCATTAAATTAAAGAAATAATATGGTACAGTGGGGTACCTCTCTGGATATGGAAACCATTAATGATACTCCCTTCGCCGGGAGCGGTCAGGAAAATGGTCCGTATTACTTCGTTAAAAAACCAGATCTCCCCCTGAATATCGATCCTACCGCCCCTCAACATCCCCACTTTCAGGTCGATGCCCCAGATGTGCTGTCCCTGGACGATATAGAACGTTTATTTGAGGACGCTGAGAGGCTCCTGGATTTAACCCCAGAACCTAAACCCCCTCCTACCCACTCTCCTGCTGCCCTTAAAATAAAACTCCGTAATAGCCCCCCACAAATTAAAACCCCCAAATCTAAGAAAAAGAGCAAAAAACCAACCCGGACTCAATCTGCCCGTCGGTTATCCCGTGATGAAAGATTAATTAAAATAGCTAAAATTTTCTTAGCATATAATGCATAATTTATTATATAAAGTGAGGTTGGTTAAAATTAACCTCAGTAATGTAAGACATAGAGTAAGACAATTAAGCGTAAACATAAATACGCAAATTAAGGTTTTGTTATGGCACTTAAACTTTTACAAGCAGGAATTCAGCCTATTGGTCAGTTCGATGGTTATGATTCCGAGATTACCCTTGCAGCCACTGGTTTTAAGGGTGGTGAGGTTTGTTCGCTGATTTATGTTCCCCTTGGAACTGATCATGCAGCAAAGGATGCTGACGGCACAGACGGTTACGTAGGAACAACCACAAAGATTCGTCCCTGTGTAACTCGTACCCTGGCTGACGGCACCCGTCCACTGTTTTTGTCCGATGATGGTGCTTCAGGTTACGGAACTCTGTTCGGTGAGCTGATTGGTGCAATCGTTGGACAGGTTGGTTCCGGCCCTGGTACCGGTACTGTCCTTGGACCTCACACTGCGGCAGGCAGTGGCAAGATTACTTGCTGGGATAAACCCGGTCTGTATGCTGTCACTCTAGATGCAGTGGTTACTGGCAGCGAAGGTTTGGATCCGGCAAACGGAACCCTAACCGGTGGTGACCCCCTGTATGCTACCGCGACTGGTCTGCTTACTCCAGTGTCAGCTAATGACTTCGATTCCGGTGGAATCGTGGTTGCTCGCTTCATTGAGTTCCAGACTAACGGAAGCTTAGTAACGACTCCGAATTATCTGGTGTCGGCACTGAACTCACCCACCAATAGCACTCCGCAGCAGGTACAAATGACCCAGGCGGTCATTCACTTCCACCCGGAGATGTAATTTAAACCGAATTGGGGCGGTCGCTGAGCGCCCGCCCCAAATTCATCACAAAATCTACCGGTTATATAAAGCAGGTAGTAAAGGAGAAAATAAAATGGCAGGCGAAATTTTTAACAGTAGGGGCGAACTTAATGCAGGCAATCTGCAAGAAGCTTTCACCCAAATGGCAAAATTCGCGTCTGTACTAGAAGAGAATGCTCCTTCCAATCTGACCCTCGCGGGTCAACCCTCCATGAATGATGACAGGCGCGACAGCCTTATCGAGCGCGCTGTTATGAGTCAGGAAGGTAAGATTGCGTTGGCGCAGGCCATGGCTAACCCTATTCGTCGTAACCTCGACTATCAGGGAATTGCCAGGCGTGCTTTGGTTGTAGATCCGTCGATTAGTGTGGCGGCCTAACTTAGTTAGGAAAATTTGGCTATATGCTGGAACATCTGCAAAAGCTTTTAATACTATAAATAAAATACTGCTAGCATCGAGCTGTAGTGAAAAATGTTATAGTTAAAATTTAAAAGATACGCAGACAATCAGCAGGAAAGATGATAATGCAACAACAAGAAATCATCGACCTCTATTCAAATAAACATAAAACGACCTATGAGATTGCAGAACTCTTGGGCATTGATCGATCCTCTGTCGCTCGTATGCTTAAAAAATGGGATGTTCAGATCATAAATGAACAGCGTAAATATTATGGCTTGAAACGTACCCCAATCTCTAAAGAACAACACGAAATGATTGTCGGTACCTTGCTCGGTGATGGCTGTGTCGCCCCGCATGGAAGAAAAAATAAATCGTTTCGCTTGATTATAGGTCATTGTGAAAAACAAAAAGATTTGGTGATCTGGAAAAAAAAGATATTAGCTAATTTCGTGAATATCATAAATAAACGAAATGAAATTCGCGGTAATTCAACTATGTATACTTTTAATACAGTAACCCATGATGGTTTTAGGTTTTATAATAAACTGTTTTATGATAATCGTAAAAAAGTTGTAAGACCCGAAATAGAACATTGTGTTACACCTCTCTCTTTGGCAACTTGGATAATGGATGATGGTTCCTTGAATAAAAATGTTAATATCAGAATCTCTACTGATGGATTCTCTAAAGATGAAAATGTCTTGCTTCAAAGAATCCTTAAAATGAAATTCGGTATTAATATTAAAGTGTGTGGGTATACACGTAATAATAAAGAATATTACTTTTTATCTGCAAATAAGCGTAATAGCATGATATTAAGTGAAATTGTAGAGCCCCATATAATAAATTGTATGAAGTATAAGATTATCACCGCTCCTCAACGACTACATGCCAAACTCCCAGTCCGGGATGATGATATAGTCTGAACTATACAGAGATGTATAGATTAACATAATTGTACCTCAAGGCGCCCTTCCAGTATATGACCGAGATATTGATGTAGCAGCTGTTGTTGTTTCTAGCAATGGCACCGGACCCGAAAGCCGCGTATTCGGCGACCGCGTAACGATACCCGAGTTCGAGATCTACTCGAACCCCACCGTTCGTATTGCCGAGGTTAAGCGTCGTCGGTTCAACGTGATTGACCGTGCCGTGCAGAAGGCGCGTCAAGAAATCATGGCTCAGGAAGATGGCAACGTTTTCGCGGCGATCGATTCTGCCTCTGCGGTTGAAAACGGAGTACAAGATATCGCTGATAGCGGAATGCTCAAGGCGGATTTGGTTGAAATTAAGGTCCAGATTGATCGCTGGGACTTGGTTACAACTAAGTTCTTCATGAATATCAATGAGTATACTGATATTCTTAATTGGGCGTCCGGTGGTGGACAAGGTGCCGGTGGTGGCGAAGTGGACCCGGTGACTCAGCGCGAAATTCTCCAGACTGGGCTCTATGCTCATATCTGGGGCGCTGATATCATGGTCTCAAAGATCGTTCCCCCAGGTACAGTCTACGGATGTGCTGACCCCGAGTTCGTTGGTGTCATGCCTGTTCGTCAGGACATCGAGGTCCTTCCCGCCGACGAGCCCCGTCAACTAAAATTAGGATGGGTCGTGTCGGAAATCATTGGCATTGGTATTGTTAACCCCCGCGGTTGTGCCAAGGGCAACAAGAGCACCCTCATCGGCGCGTAATGTAGCTTAAAACAAGCCAAATTGTAACCCGAAAGGCAGTCCATTTTTGTGGACTGCCTTTTGGTTTTTGAAGCGTTCCCTCTGCGTCTAAAATGTTGAACCAAGACAACAAGAGTGCCATCAGTTGAATCGGTAGCACATCAAAAAATATGAACCAACTAGCTGTCGAGTGCCGTCAATTGAATCGGTGTATTATTCGTAATGCAGCACGAAATTATAAATCTTTATGATTCTGGAGAAAGTACTAGACAAATTGCCCGTAGTCTAAACGTATCGCAAGCAAAAGTTTGTAGAGTACTTAAAAAAAATAATATCAAAGGTCGCCCAAGAAGAATAAATAAAAAATTAGAATCAATTATATTTAACAAATACTTATCTGGGGAATCATCTGAGTTAATAGCGCAAGATGTGGGTGTATCTGCGTCTACGGTATGTAGAGTTGTTAAAAGGTTAGGGGGAGAAATAAGAATACCAGTTTTAAATAAACGCAAGGTATCTAGGTATAATACCTCGTCTATTGTTTTCTACAAGAGCAAAGAATTATCTAGCACGTATTTAAATACTCTTTCACAAGGAGAGAAGGACGAAGTTGCGGACTTTTTATTTGGTTACTTTAGAAAACATGGGTTCCCTTACCCAAATTATACAGATAACGAATTAAATGACGATTTTAAGAGGTTGGTTAAATCTTGTGGAAACATTGATGGAAATATAATAAACAGCCGAGGAGAAGCTGGATTAAAGATATTTAAACATTATAATCAACATTATTTTTTTGTTAGCGGTTCGGTGGGCAGTAAAAAAAGCATGATTGAATGTTTTAATGATGATGATAAGTTAATGAAAGTAATAAAAAACCGAGTAAATAATGAATTTAATATAACTGGAAACATGTTACGACAGGGAATGAGGACTTCATGGACGGCATTTGGAGCCAGCATATTCAGACCCGAGTTAGCAAAGACTATATACAGGGAGTTTACAAATCCCAGTAGTATTGTTTTGGACATTTCTGCTGGATTTGGGCAGAGGATGTTGGGGGCACATTTTGTTAAGCAATATATTGGGTTAGATCCTTGGACAGAAACCATTTGTGCTTTAGAAAGGATCAAAGACCGATGGAATTTACCAGCAGTTTTGCACAACATAGGCTCAGAGTATTTTAATCCTTCGTTAAAAGTAGATTTTTGTTTTTCATCTCCTCCATTTTTCAATAAAGAGATTTATTCTCTTGATAAAACACAAGCGTATAATACCGGATTTAAAAATTATTTAAATTGGTGGCAAATTACTATAAACAATGTCGATAAAATGTTGAAGCCTCGGGGGTTTTTTGTTGTGAACATGAGCAAAAATTTAGCCCCTTATTTAATCAGAGCAAGCAAATATAGTTTAAACCGCACATTAGAGATAACTTATTCTCGTTCACATATGTCTACTAAATCTTCAGATTGTTTTTACGTGTTAAGGAAACCAACCAAATGTTAACCGATATTAAACGATATATTGAAAAAGGATTATCAATTCAACGTACAGCACATTTATTAAAAATAAACAGTACTGATCTTAAAAAGACAGTACGAGAAAACAATATTGAATTAAAGGAGGAAGATTTTAAAGGAGACATAGATTATGTTTGTACTTTGTATAGGGAAGGGGTATCAGCCAAACAATTAAGCGATAAATTTTCAATTAGTAAACGAAAGATCTTAAAATGGGTTGAGGACAGGGGAATAAGACGTTCTGTAGCAGAAAGTAGTCGTATTATTGAATTAAAGGAGCATGTGTTTGACAAGGTTGAAACTAAAGCTCAAGCATATTGGTTAGGTTTCTTTTATGCTGATGCGTATAATAGCGATAGAACTTTTACTATTAGTCTGTCTGACAAAGATCATGAACATGTTATAAAAATAGCAAAATTCTTTGGCATACCTGAACATAAGATTAATTGTGAAGATGGTGTTTCTAATCTTAGAATATATAGTAAACATATATGCAGTAAAATGACAGCTTTAGGATGTCCAAGGGCTAAAAGTTTTATAATTAAATATCCAGAATGGTTAGATGACAAGTTACATTCACATTTTATTCGTGGATATTTTGATGGCGATGGTTGCTTAACTTTTCGTCAAAAACAAAAAGAATGGAAATGGTCTCTGGTTGGTACTAAGGAATTCGTAGATTATATTAATACCATATTATATGATAAATTAGGATTAACGAGTACTATTTGTTACATTTCAAAAACTAATAATAATACATATGAAATGCAAACGGGAGGGAATGAAAAAATTCATACCATTTGTGATTGGTTGTATAAAGGAAGTAATTCTGAAATAACGTTAAAAAGAAAGTATGAAAAGTATTTACAACTAGTTGAGCATCAGAAAAATAGAAAATGTGGAAAACATTATAATATAATTAACAGAGCGTCTACTTTTGTTGGTCATAGTTTTTTTGACGATTATTGTGCTCCTAGCATGTTAGGGAAGTTATCTAAAAATATAGAACACCAGGGCGACATATTTTTCTGGCAGGTACGTAAAATTAATTATATGGTAATTTTGAATGATCATATTTTAAATGAAAACGATATAGCATGGTTGAAACATCTGGAGACATTTAGTGTCTTATATCTCTCAGGACCAAATCTTCTCAAACTCCGAGAACACTTTAAAGTTAGAGTTAAATCACAACAATCAGTTATTATTCCAATAAATAATTTAGACTTGTTCGGCGGAAATAATAAAAAGCTCAGAAATTATATAAACCGTTATAACCATTACACAATAGATGATTTGCATAATACAGAAGATTTAAACGTAATGCTTAATCGTTGGTCTGATACATTGGGTGATAAGTATTTCAGAGATTATAGTAGTAAAAACTTGTACTTTTTCACCAACAAATATCATCAAAATTGTGAATGTATTTTTGTCTACGATAAAGATCAGCTTATCTCTTTTGGCGTTGCCTCTCCGGTTCAAAATGGACATTGCTCATATATCATCGGTAAAGCATTAGCTAAGGATTATCCCGGTCTTTCTGAATTTACCGATATTAAACTCTATGAGAAGTTACTCAAATATGGACCATTCGAAATAAATCTAGGAATGGCTACCGGCGGATTGGCACAGTATAAGCTGAAATTTCCTGGAGCTTTTGTGCAGGAAAGTTATCATGGTAAAGTTGTAGTCTAAATCTTTAGTTTTGTGTATTTTTAGGGCGGTTCCAAAAGGAGCCGCCCTTTCTTTTTGGGTATGAATATTAACGCATATTTTCGATATGCATATAAGTAACAAGAAATTACCCCTAGCCGGTAATGCTGAATTACTATACAAATTAGCTGAAGATTATGAAATACTATCGGCTTCTGGCGCTCATCATGTCCCTAAAGAACGGCTTTATAGGATACAACACGATCTAGAGCCCTCTGGTGTTACTCGTAGTGCTCGTAAAGCAGCTATTAGGGCTTTACAACCGGGGTTCACAAAGGTGGCTTTTGATACCCGCCGGATTGATCAGGAACATGACCGTAACCCCAGAACTAATCTCCAGTATTGGAATCGTGCTCAATCGTTTATTGATGAGGAGCTACAGGGCAGGATTCATTTGTTTTCTAAGGTTATGGGCGTTCTTAAAGGCATTAAGGAAGCCTACGGCACAGCCCCCGAATACTTTGAAAGTTATTCTAGGGTTTTATATGACCAGATAGAACGGGTATTAAGAATAAAACAGGGAGATAACGAGATATTCCGTCCCCAGATAGCCTATTTAGAACAGTTATTATATGCCCGATATCGGCTCAGTATGGATGAATTAGCCAAGATTAGCGAGTCTGATTTGCGCCGTAAACTGCTGGACAAAGATGAAAACCTGCTCAAACGTGGAGTATATCTAAATGAAACGGGAGGGCAGACGAAGACCAGTTCAGGTCCAATTATAATAGATGGAAATAAGAATGCTCAACAGAATATTATTGAGGCTATATTTGGCAATAATGATTTTCGTCGGACAGGAGAGAAAAGGGCACAGCGGACCATTACGATTACTATTTGTGACGAGGTAAAGGATTAATGGGTGTTGGATATCATACTATATTCCCTAAAATATGTCCTACGGTTTTTAGGGTAAGAAATACCGCCCGGGGTAATAAAACTATTCGCATCTTCAATTACCCCATTAAAAATGGTGCGGTAAGAGATTTGATGGATATACCTTATACTTCTGAAGCGGATATTAGACATGAATTGCTAAAAGGTAATTTACGAATCAAATTAGAAACTCGTGAAGCAAGAGTAGTAGAATCAAATATAAACTTATTACAATTTGATCCATGCCATAAAGCGTTTTTAGAATCAGTTGGCATCACGGTAGGTTTAGACACTCTAGGAGCTACTCCTTATGTGTTTAAACAAGGAGTACCGCTCGTTGGTGCCCGAGATAGTATTAATCGTATTTTTACCGTTCCGGATAAGTTTCTGCAAGGAGCTTTGGGAAACAACGATTTTCGTATTACTATTATTCATAACGGCAGAACGCTAATTGAAACTACTGATTATATAGTATCTGAATCTGGTGGGGCGGGCACAGGCTTTGATACTATAGAAATGGTTTCTCTTACGCCCAATGAATATAGTCAATTAATATCAAGTTATATGGTACGGTCATGACGGTTTATAGGCGTGTACATGCAGCAGATCAACAGTTAGATATCGCCGGTTCTTCTAATCCAGCAGATACTGTACTACCTTTAACTGATGAATCGGCAGGTTTAGGTGCCGTTATTCGCAGTGGGGTTGGCGGAACTATTACGGTTGCCGGGGTAGTATCCGGGCTATCTGGAATGTCTAGCGTAAGTGTGGGTAATTTTCTTACCCTGTCTAGTGTTAATAACAATGGTACTTTTCTAATTACAGAATTTATAAACGCTAGCACGGTAATTATTGAGCACTCTACTGCGGTTGCAGAAACTGGATTAGATTGGTCAGAGCGTTATCCCTATTCTTTAGCAGATGATCTTAATTATGTTCGTACTGATCGGGCACAGATTAAAGGGGTTGGATATGATCAGCCCGTACCAGAATATTATCGCTGTGCAGATACGGTTACTGCTGTTCCAGTTAATTTATCTAACATAGCTGGAAAGACCACTGATGCTAAGTCATTGGTTGTTAATCGGAAATTTGATAACGCTTCGATTTCGGTAGGTGATGGTTATTATTTAATGTCTGGAGTATATGGTACCTATCCATATGCTGATACAATTAATCGTACTGGAGTTCCTATAAGTGACGGGGCTGATGCAGGAAATCTAAACGCTACCGAGGTAGACATACTGGATGGGTACAGTTCATCGGGTTTATTTGTATTTGCTGGTACTCATTCTGGTTGGCGAATATACGGGCGTACACGGCAGGGAACTTATGGAGTAGATGGTTACAGTGTAGAGGTTGAATTCCGAGCTGTACAACCAGGGTTTCATTTAGATAGTTCAGTACCATATACATGGGAGGTTGAGCAACCTCCAAATTATATTGATTTTTATTATCCATATCGTGAATGTTTAGATAGCATGGACGAATCGGCTTTACGTACTATGGTAGTAAATGGGATAATTTCGGGACCTGGGCTACCAAAACCAACCCAGGTGGGCGAAGTTTTGTATTCAGTTAATGGAGAGAATTTTTCTGTAGCCATACCTCTCACTTCAGATCAGGGATGGTTAGTAAATGATCAGGGAATATTATTAGTACTTTAAGGGACAATAATGACTACCAGCGGTAAACATTGCGAACAAACAATTGAAAATGGTATTCATATTTCCTATTCTTTTGAGTATGATGATGCTACTGCTCGTGCTGCTGCTACCGGTTTGGCGTTAACTGATGTGGGTAAGTTTGCTCGCCAGTTGGATAATAATACTATTTGGATGCTTACCTCTATTACTCCCACTTGGATATCAGTAAGTACGGGTAGCATTTCTGACTCCAACAAAGTAAGAGTACCAGCGCTCAAAGCTACTGCCGGAAGTATTACCAAGGAGCAGGCGGTTAGGATAGTTGGTTACAGCCCTGGCGATTCTGCCATTACTTGTGAATTAGCCCAAGCGGATTCGTCAGCGACCATGCCTGCTTTTGGTATTGCGGAAGAGAATTTTACTAATTTAGTATCGGGCTATGTATTAATTGCAGGCGCGCTAACTGATGTTGATACAGACACTTTAACTGAAGGTAATACATTATATGTGTCGGAAGCTGTTGCTGGAGCCCTAACCGAGACCGCACCAACAACTGGTGTAATACAAACAGTAGGTGCTGTTGTATATGCCGATGCGACAAATGGTGTAATTAACGTTTTAATTCAGGATATACATGGCGACCAGCTTGGTGGTACTTTACATTCCGAAGCAACCACAACTGAAGCTGGATTTATGTCTGCAACTGATAAGGTATTATTATCCGCGAGTGGGATTGCTGCTGGGCAATTATTAAACTCGCAAGCCGCAGGGGATCCGGATTGGACAGAGAATGCCGCAATACGAACAATAGATTTAACAACCGGTTTAGGCGCACCTTCCTATGTAGAGGGAAGGTTATCATACGATAACACAAACAAAACGCTTAGGGTTTACAGTGATATATCAGACGTAGCGTTACAGGTCGGTCAGGAATCTTGGGTTCGTGTGGTAAACAAAACTGGCGCCACAATTACCAATGGACAATTAGTTTATATTAATGGCAGTTTCTCTGAGGTTCCTACTATTGCTTTAGCCCAAGCAGATAGTGCCGCTACGGTTGATAACTTTATTGGCATGGCAACACATGATATTGCTAATGATGAGGCTGGTTTTGTTACTACCATTGGTGTTGTTAATGATATAAATACGGTAGGATATTCGAATGGAGATAAGTTATACGTTTCAGAAACTGTAGCTGGTGCTTTTACTAACGTCGAACCAATTGCTCCGAACCTTTCTGCTTATATTGGTACGGTTACTTCAGTTGGAGTATTAGGTAAAATTTTCTTACAGGCTACTCGCCCCAGATACAGCGGAAATAGCAATCGTTTTAAAGTAGCTCCTAATCCTCCTTATGATTACATGACAATTAAGGAAGCGGTTGATGCAGCTATTGCGGCTGGTGCAAGTGCCAGTAATTGGTGGGTGATTGAAGTTTTTGCTGGAGATTATGTAGAGGAACCTACCTCCGTTCCAACCGGCATCATCATAACCAATACTAATGGAGAACGTCCAGGCGCAACAAATGTGATTGCATCTAATCCTAATGAGAATTTATATTCAATGTCAGGAGGAGCATTAATCGGACTCAATTTTTCGGGAGTAACCGATTCAGCAAAAGCATTAATTCGAATTGCTACAGTTGGAGAACCATCCAATGTGCTAAGCTGTTCTGTTAAAAACTGTTCTACTGGCATCTTTATAGGAGGAGGCGCTAGCGCAGTAATTCGTTGGCTAAGGGCTTCGGTAGCCCTAGCAGGGGATGAGATTACTGATGCTGCTATACATATTAACGGAGCTGATTCAACCGCATATATAACAAGCTGTATAATGACAGTAGAACCCGGAGTATTAGGGGGTTTTACAGATAATCCAATTGAAACTGCAATTAAAGCAACGGATCAGGGAAACGCCGAGGTGTTTGGTTGTTTGTTTGGAATTGCACCAAAGAACGCTAATCAATCTTGTATTTTTGTTAATGATAATGCTGGATTGTTGGTGCAGGGTTGTTGTTTTTATAACGCAAACGCGGCGCTTAGAACAGGAGCATCTGGGACTAATACTATTATTTCGACGGGCAATTGTTTAACTGATTGTACTGTTAATTTCGAGATTTTATCAGCAACTGGAACTATTTATGCACAAGGATCAATTGACGAATTAAAAACCAGCATTGTAGCAGGGGGATTATTAACCGGAATTTTAGAAGACAGGTCAGAACGTGAAAGTGTTATTATCGGCAGTGTTACGTATCAATTTCCAGAAAGTGGAGTTGGTCGCCGTACTGATTTGGGTCAGTTTTTTCATGACAACATGTCCAGCGGGCTTACTAATGGTGGCGGAGTAGTAACAGATGGAGGAGGATTAAGCGTTGATGTATCAGCAGGAACCGGTTGGGTTGTACGAGCTTCTCCAGTTGATTTAACCACTGTTACTTGGGAGGCTGACAATCTTGTTTTAACCGCTAATACACTTAATTGGGTTTATTATGATGGTGAGAATGAAGTGCTTGCAGTGGCTACTTCAGAACCAGGAGAATCTTCTATCAAATTAGCACAGGTAGCTACTAGCGGGGTAGGAGTACGGTTTATACATAAAGTATATTCAGAAGTAGACAAAACTAAACTTCGGTTACATGAGTATTTGTTAAGTACAAGAAAGTTTGCGTTAAATTCTGGATTAGCACTTACTCAAGGTACCGGAATCACAAAAATTCAAGTAGATTCCGGATCATATTATCGAGCGCTGGATTTGTTTTCTTATGCAGGCTCGGGTGGCGATGCTACTTTCTCATATTTTTATGGAGCAGATGGAGCAACCGAAATAGCTGGACAAACCAGTTTAAATATTACTCAATGGGATGATGCTGGTGTTCTTACGGTTATGTCAGATGGATATTATCGTACTGATACTGCTATATTAACTTCAGATGGTAGAATTAGTTTAATACTAGGTGATGAAGAATTTGAAACAGCAGTGGATGCCGAATTGGCAGATCGTGCTACAGTTCCTACATTTATGGAGGAGAGTGGTTGTTATTTAGCTCAAATTGTGGTTCTTAAAGGTAGTGGTATTGATAGTATTATAGATATACGCCCAGATCCAAACGCAGCAACTGCGTTATCAGGCGGGGGCGGAGGAGGGGTTACTAATCATAGTTTATTATCAAATCTTGGTTCAGACGATCATGTTCAATATTTGTTAACTGCCGGTTCTCGCGCTATGACGGGCAATCTTAATCTTGGTGCTAACAACATTACCAATGTTGGTACAGTAGATGGTGTTGATGTTTCTACCCATGCTGCCCGACACGTTCCTGGGGCGGCTGATGCAGTAACGACCGGAGTGCCTGTTGCAGTTACTGTAGGGAGCGCTGCAACAGAAGGGGTGGGGGCTTCATTTGCTAGAAACGATCATCAACATGGAGTAGCCGCAGGCTCTCCGCTTACAATTGGAACGGCAAATAGCGATGGTGTTGCTGCTACTGTTGCTAGAGCCGATCACGTACACGCTCATGGTGATCAAACAGTGGGCACATTACACGCTGTCACGAGTAGTACCGCAGCAGGGTTTCAACCACAATCAAATTTAGCAGCGGCAGTAGCCCCTACGGTTAATGATGATTCTTCTGCGGGGTATGTAATTGGTTCCCGGTGGATAAATATTACTACTCAAACAGAGTATGTGTGTGTTGCCTCAACCGTTGGAGCAGCGGTATGGATTATCACTTCTTCTTCAACTATTGCTACTGGTAGTGGAACTGAAGTATCAGCTACCACTGATACCAGCACCACATCTGTGACTTATACGCAAATGGCTGATATGACATCTACTCCGGCAGTGGGTACATATTTAGTAACATTTTCTGCTAGCGGAAACAGTTCATCTGGTTTAGCTCAAGCTACTTATGCGATTCATGTAGCCGCAGCTGTTGTACAACGTTCAGAAAGGAACTTGGCTTGGAATGGCGCTTCTCATACGAATTCTTTTGAAACCGCCTTACATAGTCAGGCTATAGTTACAGTAACTGGAGCGCAAGTGGTGGATGTTAGATATAAAACCAGTACCGGTACATTTACGGTACATGAGCGTAATTTAGTGTTTTTGAAGTTGGCATGATAAAGGCGATTTGGTCCGGCATATTTAGACATATCTCGTAGAATTACCAAAAGGTTTGCAATGACAGAACTTACTCGTTATCCTAAAAATACCACAGGTAAAGATCATAATAAATTCGCCAGGATACTCGTAGACGGGTATGAATTTGATCAATATGCTGATTTTGTGTTTAATATTAGAAATGCAGTAATGACATTTTCTTTGGTAAACGAGGGGGCGGGCACAATTGAATATTCATTTAATGGTAATACTGTGCATGGAGATTTAACCGTAGGAACCCCAACTGAGGCTATATTTTTTGATAATCGGAAAATAATGGCTATTTGGTTTAGAGCAAGAGGTGGAGAAGGGTTTGGTTCTATAGTCAGGGTTGAAGGCTGGGCTATACCATAATAAGGAATTTATATGTCTCAATTTGGTGGACCATCTCAATTAGCAGTTACCCAAGCCGATATTGATGCTCAAAATGAGTGGCGCGAAGTACTGGCTAATGGAAATATTACTGGCGGAACTAACCCCCAAATCAGTATAGGCGATCGTATCCAGGCTGAAGTTGGATCTAGCTTAAGCTTGTGGTCAAATGTAAGTATTGATGTAAATGCTAATCGTATCGTTAACGTTGCTGAACCGGTTAATCCCCAAGATGCCGCAACTAGAAATTATGTTGATACTAGCGTAATAGCTCAAGATGAGTGGTCAGAGATATTAGCGAACGGTAACGTATCAGGCGGAAC
>Ga0307377_10000293_pt1 | contig 69209 bp, 44 predicted proteins | sample TR3MG_FD_202535 | JGI IMG/M metagenome (GOLD analysis project Ga0307377, IMG submission 202535) | Soil microbial communities from Risofladan, Vaasa, Finland - TR-3 | ecosystem: Environmental > Terrestrial > Soil > Coastal area > Acid sulfate soil | place: Finland: Risofladan, Vaasa | collected... | reverse complement strand
CGGCCGTCCGGGCAAGACGGTCCGGCTCCGGTGTGTGACCACGCCGGACAACGCCCAGAAGGTGTTGCTCGCCCGTCTGGGTCTGACGCTCCCCCAGAGGTTGCGATACCTCGAAGGGGCCACACAAATGTAGTGAAGACTTTCGACGAAAACCGGCCCTGGCGCTATGATCAGGGCCATTCTTGCCACTCAACTGCGTAACTTGGGTTAGTGAGACCTGTCACAGACGCCCTCCGATCCAACACAAGAAGGTTTCCTTCTTGTGCCGCGCCCGTACAAAGGGCAATCACGTGACGAGATGGGTTGCGTATTCAGGGCATATCCGGTATCATTACATCGATGGATGACAGGTGTTGCCGGCAACCGCTGCGCGGGATTCTGTGCGGTTGACGCATTGTTGCGGCAAATGAGGGGAATAGCATGGAGCGATCCAGCGGCGTGCATTCTGTTACAGGATGTGCGATCCGACTAGGGGCGAAATGCTCGGAGGGTCGCTCGGCAGTGCTGTTCGTTACAACTGGAGCGGACGGCGCTGCGGGCCGGCGCCACCGACCGTGCTTCGTTGTCTCCCTCGAATTCCGACGCTCGAGAGCAGGCGGAAGTCTAGCCTCCACGAGGAGTAGACCATGACATCGGTGCTGGGATACACGGCTCTTACCTTGGTGACTATTGGCGCGCCGTCACAATCTGTGGCGGACATCGCGATTCAGCAGGCGCAGCTCACGACAACGGGGAATGTCATCGTTGTCGATTGGCGCGGGACGGCAGACTACACGGGCATACAGGAGGCGATCGAGAGCGCTGCCGACGGTGATACGATAGTCGTCATGCCATCCACTGATTCGCCTGACGAGGCGTACGTGGAGCACATCAATTTCCTGCGTAAGGCCATACGGGTTCAGAGTCTAGTGCCTACAGATCCGGCCGTCGTGGCGGCCACGGTGATCGATGGTGCAGCTGCGAACACGGTCGTGAGATTTGAGCAGGGCGAGGGCCGCGCATCGATTCTAGACGGTTTGACCATCACCAACGGTTACACGTACCGCGCGGCTCAGGGCGGGGGCGCCGGCATTGTCTGCAACTCCTCTTCGCCAACGATTCGGAACTGCATGGTCGTGCGAAACGTCAGCCTCAACAATGGCGGCGGTATCAAGTGCGGGAACCAGGCAGCCCCCCAAATCAGCGGCTGCATCGTTGCGGAAAACACCGGCAGGGATTACGGAGGCGGCATTGCGTGTCTCGTCAACTCGAATGCGGAGATCGTCGATTGCACCGTTCTCGACAACACAGCACGTCATGGCGGCGGTATCGGCCTCTGGACCTCCTGCAACGCGTCGATCCGCAGGTGCAGAATCATCCGCAACACAGCCTCGCAGTACGGCGGCGGGATCGCTCCCAGTGAGTACTCTGATCCAGACATCATCAACTGCGTGATTGCGGACAACACAGCCAACGATAAGGGGGGAGGCATCTACAGTTTCTACGTGTCTTCTCCATCCATAACGCACTGCACCATTCGCAATAACACAGATCCTGGCCACTACGCCGTGTTCGTAGATCACTCGGGAAGCATACGAGATTGCGTCCTCTGGGGGAATACCGGCGAACCGATCGGTGGGAGTCTGAGCTTGGTTGAGTACTGCAACATTGAGGGCGGCTATCCAGGCCAGGGCAATATCGATGCTGCCCCCGACTTCTTCTTCTCCGATGATTCACATCTCCGCGCGGCCTCGCCGTGCATTGATGCAGGGACAGATGCACTCGTCAGGGACGACGCCGACGGCACGCCACGGCCCTGGGGAGTCGGCTACGATATAGGCGCCTACGAATACGATCCCATCCATCCGGTCACCATCCACAGCCCGGTCACATTCGAGTTCACTCTGAGCGAGGAAGATCCCATAGTCCCCGATCAAGTGCTGAAGATCGTCAATGGTGGGGGCGGCGTTCTCGACTGGTCAGTTCGCGCGGATGTCCCATGGCTTGTGCTGTCGCCACTGGCCGGCTCAAGCACGGGTGAGGTTGATGAGGTCCTGGTCAATGTTGCCCCGACTCCGCACGGTCAATATCGAGGGAGGATCATCATTGAGTCAACGACTGCTGCCAATGCCCCGCGGGTTATCGAGGTTTCTCTCACCGTCACTCGCACGTTTGTGGTCGCCCAGGACGGAAGCGGGGATTATGAAACGATTCAGCCGGCCGTGGATGCGGCTGTCGTCCCTGGGGACATAGTCCTCATACAGCCCGGCGTCTATCGGGGCCCGGGCAACAAGAACGTAACGCACTATGGTGTTGCCATCACCGTTTGCTCGACCGACCCCAACGACCCTAACGTAGTGGCCTCAACCGTTATCGACTGCGAGGAAGGGGGCGAAGGGATACGCTTCGATTACGCCGGCGACGGTACGACTCTGGCCGGCTTGACCATCGTCGATGCTGGGACGGCCGTCGTATGCGTCAACACGGAGGCAACAATCCGGGATTGTGTCGTTTTGCGCAGCCGAAGTTTCGGCATGCTAATCGCCCAATCCGAGGCCACAATACTCCGTTGTCGGGTTGCCGAGGGCTCTCATTACGGTATCCTTTGCCAGTCCTGCAGCCCACTTATCACCGGATGCGAAATCACCGATAACGTAACCGACTTTGACGGGGGTGGAGTCTCTTCATACAACGCATCCCCGATTCTCGTCGACTGCGTGTTGGCTCGAAACGAAGCGGCGGGGAACGGCGGCGCCGTCTTCGGGGCGTCGTCAGTGACGAGTTGCCGCGTGACTGATAACGTGGCGGGGGGCACTGGCGGTGGATTATACGGCGTCAGCCAGATCGTCAACTGTGATATTAGCCGAAACTCCGCGACCCGGGCTGGCGGCATGGCGATTTTTGGCAATGGAGCGATTGTCCATTCAACTGTTAGGAATAATCATGCCGACGAAGGCGGGGGCCTGGTGTTCTCGTCGAACAATACGATCCTGCTGAGTGTCTCGAATAGCATCTTCTGGGACAACAGTGCTGCGATTGCATCGCAGGCCTGGGTGGATGGGTGGTGTACTCTTGATATCTCCCACAGCACTGTCGCTGAGGGGACCGACGGCGTTTCGGTTTTCGGCAATGCCAATTTGATCTGGGGACAGGGCAATCTTCAGGGCGACCCCCGTTTCTTTCTTGCCGAGGATTCGCATTTGAAGCCTGATTCCCCGTGTGTCGATTCGGGAACCGGCGCCGGGCTCGACGTGGATATCGATGGCAATCCAAGGCCGTTGGCAGGTGGGCCTGATATGGGGGCATACGAGTACAACGCTGCGGTTCCATCGATTGCCCTGAGCCCGCGCCAGTTGTTCTTCTATCACTGGGAGGATGATGCCCTGCCAGCGCCGCAGATGGTAGAGGTAGCCAACTGTGGTGGCGGTACTTTGCAGTGGTCGGCAGGGAGCGACCTCGGGGCCCTAAGTCTCGATCCCTCTGCCGGAGCCAGTGCGGGCGAGATCAACCCCGTGACAGTCGGCCTGACATTGATTGGGCACGGTCAATACACGGGGCACGTAACGGTCTCGGCTACAGGCGCGGTAAACACCCCCCGCTGCGCTCGTGTGTCTATTCGAGTGAATAAGACTTTCGTGGTCGCACAGGACGGGTCTGGTCACTACCAAGCCATTCAGGACGCCATCGATGCAGCAGATGTTCCGGGCGACGTAATCATCGTGATGCCGGGCCTTTACACGGGGCCGCGGAACAGGGAACTAGACTTCTTGGGGCGACGGCTAACGGTGCGGTCCAGTGAGCCAGAAGACCCCGAGATGGTCGATGCGACGATTATTGACTGTGAGAGGGCGGGCAGAGGGTTCTATTTCCACAACGGCGAAACCTCGGAGTCGGTCGTGAGGGGCTTGACGATCCGGAATGCTGGCCACGGCATCTACTGCGACGGCGCAAGCCCCACGATAGAACGATGTGCACTCACGGATCATGCTACAGGCGGTATTTGGTGTCGTCATGCTGGACCAATTGTCTCGCGCTGCCAGATCACAAACAACATGGGGCGCGGTGTTTATTGCGAGTCCGAACCGTCACCGACACTCTCCTTCTGCGTGATCGCGCGCAACCGGGAGCAAGGCAGCGGTGCCGGCATGCTCTGCGGCGACCATTCGGCGGCGTCCGTTGATCACTGTCTCGTCGAGGCCAACACGGCGGCACAGGACGGGGGAGGGATCCAGTGTACCTACATGGCTTCACTGGTGGTGAGAGATACGCTGATTGTGGGAAACAGGTCGTCGGGGAATGGGGGGGGTGTAAACTGCGCCAAGTGGAATGACCTCTCGTTGGAGCGATCCGCCATCGTCGACAATGTGGCTGGCATCGCCACGGGGGGGCTCCGCCTGGCAGGGTCCAGCGCAGTGATCACCAACTCGGTCTGCTGGGGCAATGCGGCGCCAGACGATGGTCAGATAGCCTTGATTCGGCATTACGACGACTCCACTTTGGCGATATCGTTTAGTGATGTCGATGGAGGTGAATCGAGTATCCACGTTGAGGCCGGTAGCACGCTCGACTGGGCTGCCGGCAACATCGATGCTGCACCAAGATTCGTCCGTCGTGGTTACTGGCAAGATCTTAGTGGGAGCCCCGCGGACCCCTATGACGACGTGTGGGCTGACAGCGACTATCATCTCCGGCCCGGATCCCCGTGCATCGATGCGGGCGATCCGAACTCTGTCGTGGAGCCTGACGAAACTGATCTGGATGGTCATCCGCGCTTTGTGGATGATCTCTTGCACTCCTTCCCGGGACGCGGCCCGATAGATATCGGCCCTGACGAATACGTCGTCGCTGACTTCGACTACGATGGTGATGTCGACCACGGCGACTTCGATGCCTTCCACGACCACCTATGGGGCCCGCTGGTGATCGTCACGTACGGCTGTCGAGATGCCGATATGGACGGCGACGGCGACTGCGACTTGCAGGATTTCGATCTTCTAGCGGTTGAGTTCGGTCGTCAGACGACGGGCCCCGGCGACATCGACCAGGACGGCGACGTGGATCTGGATGACCTCTCGTGGTTTGTGGGGTGCCTTCTTGGCCCTGATGTTCGGGAGTTGCTCGCCAGCGGAGCGCGCGCCGATTTCGACGCTGACGGCTATTGTGACTTGGCAGACGTGGCCGTTTTCTTCCAGACCTTCGGTGGACCGGTGCAGTAGAGCCAAGAGCAAGTCCAGCGCGAATCCCTAGCGCGTCTCACCGGGCACCTGACAGCTCGATTCCTGCCTGATCTCTGAGCCACGCTAGAGCCGCCGGCTCATCCGCCCGTTTCATAGCGGCCAATACAGCTTCAGGAGGGACAAGGCGCTGTCCAATCGTAGCGACCAGACCCTTGAGCAGTCGATGACGTTGGCGTTTCTGCACACACAACAGCGGACGGGAGCAGCTCGCAGTCGGGTTACGTCAAACCGCCCGAGAAGCTCCGTAAGTCCGACCTGACGAAGATTGGCGAGCGGACGCGATCGGTCCAGGCAGTCCATCAGGTCGCCGTTGGGCCAGAGTTCGATGTACACCTTGCGGGCGTGGCAGCGGTAGCGTCTGTAGCCCGCTGCGATGAAACGCAGGTAGCCGGCGGAATTAGCGACGGGCCAACCCTCCTGCTTCATGCGAAGCAGTTGTCGGAATAGCTTGCCAAGTCGATCAGATGGTACAGCCAGAGACCGCTTGGCTGGCTCGAAGCCGGTGGGCCCCATCAAGCCGGTTTCGATCGGATGAACGAAGATCGGCACCTTCAGGTTGGCAGCCAGACGCACCAGCTGCGGAATCTGCTCTGCGTTGAGACGACTCACGACCGAGTTGAGCATGACGCGGATACGTCGATACCGGCGACGCATGAGTCGGATGGAATCCACGACCCGCTCAAGATCAACTGGGACATCGTCAACGGCTGGCGCGCGGGTGAGCCGCCCTGGGCGCCGGGTGTGTTCGATCAGATCGCCGGCCACATCGCCCACATCCACGTCAAAGGCGCCCGCGCCGCACCTGACGGCTCGTTCGCCACCATGGCCGTCCCCGGCAGGGATGACGTGCCTCACGCCGAGTTGCTGGGCGCACTCGACCGCAGCGGCTTCGACGGCACCGTCACCATCGACCCGCACTACGGCCAATTTGCGGAAGCGGATAAGCTTACCGACGTCGAAGAACCGGTGCTCGAAGTCGTCCGGCAGACGCTGGCCTATCTTCAAAGCGTCACCTGACGCTCCGAGCGGCACGCCTCACCAGAGCCAGACAGCCCGCGGCAGACCAAAAACTCAGAGCCACCAGTGCCGCAACCGAAGCAGTCAGCAGGATCACGGCGCCAGCAATGGCGACGCCGGTCCATACGCCCCATCCAAGCGGCATAGCCCTTTCCAAGGCGAAGGCCAGAACCACACACAACAGCACAAACACGAATCCCTGAATCTCGTCGCGCCGGCGCCACCCGTACCGTGGCCCGTGCTCACAACTGCGAAGCGACCGAAGATGCACAACTCCACCAACCAGCCACAACAGAGCCACATGCCCGGTCCATAACCCACAGAGCACCCGCCACGTCGCACCGAGGTCAACTACCTTCAGTCCGCCAAGGATGGCCGCCACAAGCATCACGACGTGGCTCAAGAACACTCGCCGCGCAGGCAAACCGCGGCGCCAGATACCCGACGCCGCAAGCCACATGCCCGTGAGCAAAGCTGCCGTGTACAGCCCCAGGCATCGCTGGCATACGGGCAACGCCCGGCCTTCGGCGGCAAAGCACCGGGCTTGCCCACATATGTAAGAAAAGGACTCGCTGACGCTGTCCACGCGATCTCATTCTCCCGTGCGGACATCCAGGGGAGCATCCACCGGCTGCGAGGTCGGCCTCGTACTGGCCGGGTCAATTCTCGGAATCGCTCTGCGCGACAGTTCCGAGCCATTCGGCCCGAAGAAGGCGATTGAATCGGCACGCGGGTGCGAGCCCTCTTGCTTGACCATAAGCTTGAAGGCCACGCGCTTCGAGTCCGGGGCGAATGTGGGCTGCACGAGCGCCGTCCCCTCGTCAGCGTGCCAATGCCTGAGGACCTCTCCTCCTCGACTCATGAAGAACACATTCTCACCATACGACACGACCATGTGCTTGCCGTCCGGCGCGATCGCCAACTCACCCATGTTGGCATCATCGCGGGCATGCTCCGGGAGCTTCAACGGCAACGTTTCGACCGTATCGCTGTTCGCCAGAAGTACCTGCAGAACCGGTTCGTCAGAGTCCGCCGTCAAGAGAGCCAGTCTGGCGCTATCGATCCAGACCATTCCACTAGGCGAGACGCCCTCGCTCCACCTTCTGTAGATCGTCCGTTGGCCATCGGTGCGCACAAAGCCGATCGCGCCTTCCTGTATCACCGCAGCCGTGCGCCCGTCCGGTGACAATGCACCCACCTGTGCCGGGACTGCAACAACGTGCACCTCGCCGCTGGCAAGATCAACGCGCATGAACAGAGGGCTCAAGCAAAGGTATACGGCACCGCCGTCCGGTGTGTACTGCGGTCGCACCGTCAGGTAAGAGATCATCAGGTTCTCGGGATATGGCAGCACCACCGCCACCTGGCAGATAAGAGTGTCCGTCTTGGCGTCTCGCACAACCAACGACACCCGTACGGTCGGCGTGACCGTCAGCTCGCGATACACCCTGGATATGCCCGCCAGACTCGGCAGAGCCTGGTCATCAACGGCTAACGACGGCTGCGTCGCCGGGCGCGTTGCCGCTCCTGGCGGCTGATCGAATAGCGACTCTCGCTCGCAGCTGCGCTTCTCGGCTTCTTCCCATGCCTGCTCGCACTCCCCGATCTGCTGATGCAGACGCTTCGCTTCCCGTTCCGTGAGCAGTGGGATACGCAGATAGCACAGGTGCTTACCGTCTGGGCTATACGCCGGGGCCGACAACATGCTGTCGCTAGCCTCCTCAACCACGCGAAGCTTGCCCCCTTCTGACAGGACCATAAGGCGGAACACCTGCGCACCGGCCACGAATCCGTCGTCGTCCGCTTTATACGGCTCTACGGTCACGAAGGCTAGGTCCTTCCCGCTGGGCGAGAAGGCCATCGGGCTCTCCGTACACGCCAGCACGTGCCACAGCAGAGCGCCGACGCCCACGACAATCGCCAGCGCCGCCTGCCATCCGGGAATCTGTACTCTCGCTAGTCGTCGTACCATAACGGCCTCCTTGAGTAGAGCGCGGGCCTGGCGTCGCGCGCCCGAAACACCGCTCGTGACAGACTTCTAACGGCGATACTGGTCCCGCGCCGCAACAGCGCCAAGTGAACGCGACGTTTCCGTGCGTCGCTGCTGGCGGTCAGGAATCGCGCCGCTCGCCAAAACCGTCGACCGCTCGCGCTCACCAGAATTCGCCAGTAGACGCTTTCGAGTTGACGAAGACCCAGCTCGCCGGTAGTGCACACAGGAGTATGAAAGTTGTAGCTGGCCAGATCCCCATTCGCGATGTAGCCGTCGGCGGCCGCCCGGGCCGCAATCCCCGTGCCGGGGTTCGGCGTCAGGGGCATCATGAAGCAGTAGTCCATCCCCATCTCGTACTGCCGCTCTACAAGCCTCCTTAGGTCCGCCAGTGTGTCTCCCGGCAGGCCGAAAATCATAGTGCCGATCGTGTAAACCTGCGGGTACCGCCCGCGAAAGATGTCGAAAGCCTCGCAGCAGATCTCAATCTCGTTGTGATGCTTGTTCAGGAACGAAAGCCCGGCGGCATCGTCCCGCTCGACCCCAATCATCACCTGGCGAAGCCCAGCCCGAACCAGCTTGGACAAGATACCGAGGCCCTCGTCTCTGACTGCGCAGTCCGCCCGAAGCCAAGCCGTGTGGAGCGTCTTCGCACGCCCCCGAGATGACATCATCTCCGAGCCCAGCATCAACTCGGCCCAACGGTCGGACCATTCGGGCGACACGTTGAAAGTGGGGTCGACCCACCCGAACGTGCGCCGCCCGAATCGCTCATACAGCCATCGCACCTCCTCGAAGCTCCGCTCGGCGCTCTTCGTGCGAAAGCGGGGGCGCACCTGTCCGTTCCCGTCGACCGCCTCGCCCATGTGTTTCCACAGGATGCAGAAATCACACGAGTCGATGCAACCACGCGAATGCTCGATGCTCACGAGTCGCGGGTGATTCCCCGAATTGCGGCCGTAGAGACCCATATCGACCAGTTCGTACGCAGGCCACGGCAGCGAATCGAGGTCGTCTATCAGTTCACGCGGACGCGTCGCCACGATAAAGCCATTCGCGTCGCGGAACGCAAGCCCGTCGACCGCGTGCCAACCGTCTCGGTCGTGCACGCGGCGCAGCCACTCCACCAGCGTCACTTCGCCCTCGCCGCGAACGATCACGTCAATGCACCCTTGGCTGAGAGACTCTTCGACCGCGTGAGCGAAATAGGTCCCGCCCGCCACCACCACGCATCGGGGATGCAACTGCTTGACCAGTCGTGCGGCCCGCAACGCTTCGTGCGCCGACACCGCTTCCTCTCCAATCCCCAAGACGTCGATCTGCTCGGTCGCCAGGCACCGAGCAAGCGTCCGCCACCCGCAGCGATTGGCCGGTGCGTCCCAGACCTCTACGCGCACGTGCGGCAATTCGCGCCGCACGGCCGCGGCCAAACAAAGCAGACCCAGAGGCTGCCAGAAGGCAGACGTCTCACTATTGAATGGCCAGACGTATCGCGGCGGCCTCAGCAGCACGAGGCGCATCGATCACCCCCAAAAAGCTCTGCCCGCAACTACAAGGGGCGAAATCCAAGAAGTCGACAGATCATGCTACGCGTCACACCGACCCGCCGCAACCGCCCCATCCTTGGGAAGCAAATCGTCGGCCTTGAACTGATCGATAGGCCCCTCGAAAGCCATAATGGCATCCGCCAACTTCTTCGCAGCATCGACGACCCGCTCGCGATCGTCGGCGCTCAGATTCGGCGCCAGGCTGCTCCACGCGGCGTGCTCCTCGACCACCGTCGCCACGGCCCGTCGACCGTCCGGCAGCCAGTCGGCCCCATAGGCCCGTATGCCCAAATCCCGCGGCTTGAGGTCCCGCCCTTCCAACACGAACAGCCGATTGCCGCCCATGCGGACCAACGCCCGTGTGCCGTCCGGCGACCAGACCACCCGCTTCTCAGGTATACATCCCACCGCCGCGGCAAACGCCGCCACAGCAACCGCCACCATCGCTGCACGATTCATCTGACCACCCCTCAATGAAAATGCCCCGGCTCCCGCGCCGACTAACCCCGCGATTCGACGATCTGCCGAAACTGCTGCCCCCGCTGCTCGTAATTCACAAACATGTCGTAGCTCGCACAGCCCGGCGACAGCAGCACCACGTCTCCCACCTCAGCCGCACCCCGCGCCGCACGCACAGCCGTCTCGAAGCCGTCCGCCTCGATTACCTCGGTCTTCTGCGAGCCTGCATCCTGGCCGGCCTGCCTGACGGCATCGGCGATCTTCGGGCCCGTTGCACCGTAGCAGACCACCGCCTTCGCCCGTCGCGCCAGCTCGCACCCCAACTGCTCGAAGCCCACGCCCTTGTCGTACCCACCGACCAACACCACCACCGGCCCATCGAACGCCGCCAGCGCCACCAACGTCGCCTCCGGTGTGGTCGATTTCGAATCGTTGTAGTACCTCACCCCATCGACCGCCCCGATCGGTTCGAGACGGTGGGGCAGCGGCTCGAAACCTGCCAGCCGTCGCCCCGCCTCGGCTGCATCGACGCCCACCAAGCGCCCCACCGCCATCGCCGCGGCCGCGTTGGCCAGATTGTGCCGCCCGGGCACCGGCAGCGATGGTGTCGGCACATCGACCACTTCCTCATCGCGTGATACACGGCAGCAGCCGTCCGGTCCCACGCCGTACCGCCACACGCCCGCAAGACCGCCCCTCAGCCGACCCACAGCCGCTGCGAGTTGTTCATCTGCGTCGTAGATCAATACCTGGTCGCAGCCGGGGTCCTGGAAGCGAGCGATGTTAAGTTTCGCTTCCACATAGACTTGCATCGTTTTGTGCCGATCCAGGTGGTTGGCGAACAGGCTGGTGATCACCGCGATCTGCGGGCTGCGCCGCAGCTCGCCCAGATCCTCCAGCTGAAAGCTCGAAAGCTCCAGCACCACCAGATCGTCGGCCCCCATCGCCGCCAGTTCCGACAGCAGCGAACGGCCAATGTTCCCCCCTACCCAAGCCCTTGCCCCAGCAACACTTGCGCCCAGAACGGTCTCGATCATTGCCGTGGTGGTGCTCTTGCCGGCCGAGCCGGTCACCCCGACGATCCGCCCCGGGCACCGCTGGAAAAACAGGTTCATCTCACTGCTGACCGGCACGCCGTTGTCGCGAGCCAGGCGCAGAAATGGCGAGTCTTTGGGCACCGCAGGGCTGGCCACCACCAGATCGGTGTCTGCGAAGTCGGCTTCCCGATGCCCGCCGAGGTGAAGCTCCAGCGTGAGTCCGGCGAGTCGCCTCAGCGACTCGGCCAACCCGTCGGCATCGGCAAGGTCGGTGACAACGACCCGGGCGCCTTGCTCGGCCAGCCATCGGGTCACACCGATACCACCGCCGAACCGCCCCAGGCCCATGACGGTGACACGCTTGGACGCAAGCTCCGACATGGCCGACGCTGCCCTACCCACCCAACCTGCGCCCTGGGCGCGGTCTGCGAAACGGCGGCTGGACGGGAAGTTGTAAACGCTTTATTAACTTACAGTTACGGTTTGCTGAAGGCTGGCAACGAAGTCCTTGCAGGCCTGCTCGACGCACGCTTCCCAGTTGCCCTCGAAGCGCTGGGCGTACTCGGGGTTCTCAAAGGCGTAGATGACGCTCCGCGTCGCAGCCACCAAGGCCCCCGTGCCATCAGACTTAAAGCACGGGGCGATGTCTTCGGCCGAGCCGCCCTGCGCCCCGTAACCGGGCACCAGGAACAGCGCCTGCGGCATCATCGCCCGCAACTTCATCGTCGCCTCGTGGTTGGGCGTGGCGCCGACCACCGCTCCCACGCACGAGTACCCGCTCTGACCCACCAGGTCGGCTCCGGCGCCCCACTCAGCCACCTGCTGCGCCAGATGCTCGCAGAAGGTCCTGCCTTCGGCGTTGGCGAAGTCGTGCAACACGCTTGCCGAGGCGTTCGACGGACGCACCCACACGAAGATGCCCTTGTGCTGCTTTCTGGCCACCTCGATGAACGGCTGCACGCCATCCAGCCCGGCAAACGGGTTCACCGTCACCGCGTCGGGGGCCACTAAGTCCTCGAGCGTGGCGAAGTCGGGATTCGCCAGATGGGCCTGGGCGTACATCTCGCTAGAGTGGCCCACGTCGCCGCGCTTCACGTCGCCGATCACAATCAGCCCATGGGCGGCCGCTTCCTGAACCAGCTCGAAATACGCCTCCGTACCCTCCTGGTAGTAGCGCTCGAAAAACGCCGCGTTGAGCTTGACCGCCGGCACCAACGGCGCCAGCACACGAATCACCCTTCGTGAGAACTCCAGCACCGCGTCGAGGGCGGCTTCGACGTCGTTTTCGTCGTTCAGCTCGCGATGCTGACTGATCTGGGCGGGCAGCCGCGAGTAAACCGGGTCAATGCCCACCACGGCAGGTGCGTTTTTGGCCCGGACGGCCGCAAGAAGTCGATCGGCAAAATTCTCAGCCACTTACGTCCCCTTCACCGGTGAACGCCTTTCTGGTGAAAACCTATCCTACATCCATGTGCGATGTTAGGTCTGCGCCCACGCACACGCAAGACAAACTATGAAAATCACACAGGTCCATAGCCAGGGGACGGCTTTGCCCGGTGTGCCGGGGCTTGTGGATTCGTGCCGCGCCGGCGGCGTGGCACACCCGCAAGAGCAGGGCAGGTAGCCGCTTCCCACACTCCCTTGACAGGCAGCAAGGGCGCCAGTCTAGTTAGGCGTTCTAACCCAGGGATTCAGCAGGACACGGGCCGTCTCTCGGCGACCAAGCAGACCATGGACCCGTCCAGTGGACAATCCGACAATGCCCGGCGTTACGTGCTCAACGTGGTGGCTGAAGACCGCCCAGGGATCGTCGCCGCCACCAGCGGCGCGGTGGTGCGGATGGGCGGCAACATCGAGGCGTGCAGCCAGACGGTCTTGCGGGGCTACTTCACGCTGATCATGATCGTTTGCCTGCCGGCCGACATCGAGATCTCGGCCATCCGGTCGGCGGTCGTCGACGCCGGCAGCAAGGGCGGCTTCGACGTGGTCGTCAGACCGATCCGCGGTGTGGCGCTGCCTGCCATGCCGACCGAGAGCGAGAGCTTCATCATCACAGCCTTCGGCGAGGACCGCCCGGGAACTATCTTTCGCTTCACCAGCTACCTGTCAGACAAGGGCATCAACATTGTCGACCTGTACGGCGACCGGGCCGACGATCGGTTCGTGCTGATCTCCCAGGTCCAGATCCCCCCGCAATGGGACCTCGAGATGCTCCAGGCCGACCTGGAGCACATGGGCGCAGAACTGGGCTTTACCGTACGGGTACAGCATGAAAACGTCTTTGTGGCCACCAACGAGCTGCGGCTGAGGCGCGAGCGAGTCAAACCCTAGTCAGAGGTCGGGCGCATGCTGCGGACAGATGTCATCCTCTCAACGATTCAGATGTTGCAGGCCGAGCACCTGGACGTCCGCACCGTCACCATGGGCATCAACATCTCAGACTGCGCCGGGCCGGACGTGACGCTGATATGCCGCAAACTCAAGCAGAAGCTGCGGGCCAAAGCGAGTCGACTGGTTGAAACGTGTAACCGGATCGGCCACAAGTACGGCGTGCCGGTGACGCACAAGCGGCTGGCGATCTCACCGGCCAGCGTTCTGCTGGAGGGGCACGGCAGTCAGGCTGCCCGGCAGGTCGCCGAAACGCTCGACGCGGCTGCAGCCGAGTTGGGCATCGACCTGATCGGGGGCTTTACCGCTTTGGTGCAGAAGGGCATGACCCCGGGCGATCGGGTGCTGCTCGAGTCGCTGCCGGAGGTGCTCTCGTCCACCGAGCGCGTGTGCGCATCGGTCAACGCGGCCAGTACGCGGGCAGGCATCAACATCGACGCGGTGCGGTGGCTTGGTGAGCTGCTGCCGCAGATCGCCGAGCGTACGGCCGACCGAGACGGGTTTGGCTGCGCAAAGCTGGTGGTCTTCGCCAACATCCCGGAGGACAACCCGTTTATGGCCGGGGCGTACCTGGGGGCAGGCGAGCCCGAAGCGGTGGTCAACATCGGCGTGAGCGGGCCAGGGGTGGTCAGCTCGGCTGTGCGGCGTCGGATCGAAACCTCCGGGCCGTTGACCCTGGGCGACTTGGCTGAGGAGATCAAGATCACGGCCTTTCGCGTGGCGCGTGCGGGCGAGCTGATCGGACGCGAGGTGGCCGCCGAACTGAACGTGCCGTTCGGGATCGTCGATTTGTCGCTGGCACCCACGCCTCAGGTGGGCGACAGCTTCGGCGAGATCCTCAAGGCCCTCGGCATAGCGAGAATCGGGGCACCCGGCTCGACGGCAGCGGTGGCCATGCTCAACGACGCGGTCAAAAAAGGCGGCATGTTCGCGTCTTCATCGGTGGGAGGGCTCTCGGGAGCGTTTCTGCCGGTGGCCGAGGATGCGGCACTGGCCGACGCGGTCCGCCAAGGCCATCTCAGCCTCGAGAAGCTCGAGGCGATGACCAGCGTCTGCTCGGTGGGTCTGGACATGGTCGTGATCCCCGGCGACACACCGCCGACCACCATCGCCGCCCTGTTGGCTGATGAGATGGCCATCGGCGTGATCAACAACAAGACGACCGCCGCCCGATTCATCCCCGCCCCGGGCAAGAAACCGGGTGATATGGTGGAATTCGGCGGCCTGTTCGGCTCGGCCGCGGTGATCGAGGTGCGCAACAGCGGCTACTCGGGTGAGTTCATCGAGTTCGGCGGCCGCATCCCCCCGCCCATCCACAGCCTGACCAACTAATCCGACGGGGGGCATGACGGGTGGCCCGGGTCCTTCTTTGGACCCGGGCGACACGGTTCGCACCTTGCTCGGCTGCCCCATCCTGCACCGAACGGCAAAGGATAGGGTATTGCTGTAATCAGGGCTTTTACGGCGACCCGGTGAAACGACCAGCCAGCAAATCGTAATCCGCCAAGTCGCAATCGCCGTCGGCGTCAAGGTCGGTTTCAGGCTGGCCCGGCGCGATGTTGGGGCCGTTCATCGAACCGACCAGCACAGCCATGTCATCGGCATCGACGTCCCCGTCATCGTCGAAGTCCGGATTCGTCACCGTCAACGCCGCCGGCACGGTCGTAACGTCGCCGCACGCATTGGCGACCCAACACGTGTACTCTCCTGAATCAAGCTCCGTGGCCGGATCGATCGAGAAGATCGAGGTGGTCGCCCCCGGAATGTCGACGTCGTCCTTGCGCCACTGATACGTCATCGGACTCGAACCGGCCACCGTCACACTGAAGACCGTCGGCTCGCCCTGACAGACGACCCGGTCGACAGGTTGGCCCTGGATGGAGGGCGCGAGGTTGACCGCGAGTGTGGCCGGCAAGCTGGCCTCCACGCCGCAGACGTTGGTCACGACCACGTCGTAGTCGCCGCCGTCGCCTTCCTCGGCCGCGTCGATAACCAGCGTATCGAGCGTCGCGCCGGAGATGTCGACCCCATCCTTGCGCCATTGATACGACAACGGGGGCTCGCCCTCGGCGGCAACGCTGAACATCGCGGGCCATCCCTCGCACACCACCTGACCGAACGGTTGATCGCTGATCGACGGAGCCGCCCGCACGGTCAGCGTCGCCGGTTCGCTCTGCACGTCGCCGCAGACGTTCGAGACCGCGCAGGTGTAGTCGCCTTCGTCGCTGGGACTCGCCAATGGGATCATGTACATCGACGCCGTCGCCCCCGATATGTCCTGTCCGTCCTTGCGCCATTGATAACTCAGCGGTGCCGAACCGTCGGCCGTCACGCGGAATACGACCGAGTATCCCTCGCAGACCGACTGGCTGTTGGGATCGCCGGTGATGACAACGCCCGTGCCCACCGTCAGCTCTGCCTCGTCGCTTGTGACCTGACCGCAGGCATTGCTGACGCGGCAACTGTAACTGCCCGCGTCAGCCGGTGCGACCGGGTCGACCCAATAGCTTGGGCTGTTGGCGTCGAGAAGCTCAACATCATCTTTGAGCCACTGATACGCAATGGGCTCGCTGCCGCCGGCGACCACGGTGAACGCCGCCGGCGCGCCCTCGCACACGTACCGATCGCTCGGCTGATCCGTCACCGTTGGACCGCTGCCGATCGTCAGCCCCACCGGGTCGCTCTCGACGGTGCCGCAGTCGTTGGTGACCACACACGTGTAGTCGCCGGCATCGTTCGGATCGACCGCCTCGATGACATACGTCGCCTCCGTCGCGCCGGATAGGTCCTGTCCATCGTGCCGCCACTGATAGCTCAGCGGCTCGAGCCCGTCGGCTTCCACGCTCAGCAGCGCCTGATCGCCCTGGCATACCGATTGGCCCACCGGATGTGTGACGATGCTCGCCGCTGCGTCGACGGTCAGCACAGCCGCAGCACTTTCCGCCTGGCTGCACGCGTTGGACACACGGCAGGTGTAACTGCCCGCATCGCCGAGCGCGGCGGCGCTGAGGGTGTAGCTATAACCGGTCGCCCCGCCGATATCGCCACCGTCCTTCGTCCACTGAAACGCCAGCGGCGGCGTGCCCTCGGCGGCAACCGAGAATGTGACGCGCACAGCTTCACAGACTGTCTGGCTGTTCGGGTCGGCCGTAATGACCACCCCCGAGAGCGACTGCCACTTGGCGATGCGGTTGGCCGACACGCCGCCGGCAGTCGTGAAATCGCCGGCCGCGTGTAAGGCGCTATTCTCGCCGTCGCCGAAGACGGCCAGGGCATTGACACTGTCGTTCGCGCCGTCGCCGAGTGGCGACCACATCAGCCCGTCCCACGTTGCGATGTGGTTGGCCGATGCGCCGCCGGCGTTGGTAAACGCGCCGCCCGCGTACAAGGCGTCGCCGAAGACGCCTAACGCATTGACCTGACCGTCCAAGCCGTCGCCCAACATCGACCAGGCCGCGCCGTCCCATCGGGCGATGTAGCTCGCCGGTGCGCCGCCAGCCGTGGCGAAAGCTCCGCCGACGTACAACGCGTCGCCCACGCCGTCGTTGTAGACGGTGAGGGCAACGACATCGCCGTCCACCCCGTCGCCCAGCGCGCTCCACACGCTGCCGTTCCACCGGGCGACGTGCGCGGCCGGGGTGCTCCCTGCGGTGGTGAACGCACCTCCGGCATAGAGCGCTTCGCCTGTTCCGTCGTCGAACACCGCCAGGGCATACACGTTGTCGTTCAGCCCGTCGCCGAGCGCCGACCAGGCCGAGCCGTTCCACCTCGCGATGTGATTGGCCGAGACGGCACCGCCGCCGGCCGTCGTGAAGTAGCCGCCCACGTACAGGTCGGGGCCTCCGCCGTCGTCGAAGACCGCCAGCGCCGCCACGCGATGGTTCACGCCCCCAGCCACCGGCGACCACAACCCATTGCGCCACCGGGCCACGCGTGAAGCCACCTGCCCACCAGCCGACGTGAACCAGCCGCCGACGAAGAGGGCGTCGCCGCCACCGTCATTGAACACAGTCAGGGCGCACGCTCGGTTATTGAGCCCGCTGCCCAGCGCCGACCACGCTGCTGAGTCCCACCGGGCGATGTAGTTGGCCGACTTGCCGCCGGCCGTGGTAAACGCCCCGCCGGCGTGCAGCATGGTGCTCGCCCCATACGAATACACCGCCAGCGCATCGACCGTCGCGCCAAAGCCCGGCATGCCGATCGTCACATCCCACACCGGCTCGCACGGCTGTGCGTCGGCCCGTTGGGCGGCGATCAAGATGACGGCCAGAGACATGGGGATCAGCGCGAAGGTCCGTTGCGGCATGGACTCCATTCCTCCTTCGCCGGGCGGGCCATGAGCTGCCCGCCCGTCAGCCGTCTCCGACGGCGCGGTCCGTCCCCGCCGGTCGAACCGGGGGGCACTGGATAACCTGTTTTTATATCGGACGTTCGCCCGGTCAGACGTGTGAACTCATCCCACGATGGGTGGCGGGTGGCATCCCGGCGCGCCGGGATTGGCCGTGCCATCCACATTGGGGCACCTGGGATCAGCGGCGGCTCTTTTCCAGCGCCGCCAGGGCGGCGTCGGCGAGCTGTTTGATGATCGCCGGGCGCAGGTCGCGGCGGTCGCGCCAGCGCGGCCCGCCCAGATAGGGCGCCACGTCGGCGGTGATCAGCTTCTCAGTAAACAGACCGGCTTCAGCAAGCGGCACGCCGTGCGGTGAGAAGATGGCGGCGTCGCCATAGCCGAACCGGTCGCCCTCCGACCAATAGCCCACGACGTTCGACCGCGCCACGACGACGTCGTAGTGGGCCGCGATCCCTACGTTGTTGTTACGCACCAGCAGGCGGTGGTCGTCCATTCGCTCCCGCTTGATCGAGTTGTAGTGGGGGGCGAACAGGATCTGCGCGCCCTTCCACACCAGCGTGGACGCCACCTCGGGAAACGATGTGTCGTGACAGATCATGATGCCGAACCGCACGCCCTTGGCCGCAAAGACCGGTAACTCGTCGTCAAAGAAGTCCATAACCTGCCGGTCGCCGCCGGTCAGCATGGTCTTGGTGTAGTGGCCCGCCACGCGCCCGTCGGCCAGCACCACCTGAGTGTTGGCCAGGCGGTTGCCGCGCTTCTCGCACAGGCCCACCAGCGTCACTACGTTGCGGTCGGCTGCTCGGGCGGCCAGGTCCGACAGGCGGCGATCGTCCAGCCCCATCGCGTTGCGCCTCTGATCGTCGGCCCCGCCGCCGCAGAGGAACAGCTCCGGCAGGCATACGAAGTCGCACCCGGCGCGGCCGGCCTCGTCGATCACCTGTTCGGTGCGGGCCAGGTTCGCCGCCAGATCGCCCTCCTTGCACACGCCCTGCCAGACGCCGATCAGTAATCGCTGCATCGTTGGCTACCTTTCAGCTTGAGGCCCGGGACTCGTCCGCAACGCACTTGATAACGCGAAAGCCCGGGGGGGGCTGCACCGTTGCATCAGCGCTCGGGGGCGCCGGCTGCGCAATCGTTAAACACCCTCTCTATCATCGCGTACCGCCAATGTCTGACCGCGAAATCTGCCAACCGTTCGTGCCAACACCGATCTGCCTAGGCGCGCCGTCCGGTAAAGCACCGGAATTCGGCGAGCTTGCTGCTTCTTTGCGTCCGTCATTTGGCAGGCCGCAATTCGTATCGTAACTTCCCTCTGTAGGGTTGCCCAGCTTGCCCACTCCTGCCAACGCAAAATGGGCACCCAGCTTTGCGACCGGCGCTAAGGGGCACGAGGACAAATGCCGGGGCCGTAAACCATCCACCGCGACGGCAGGCCGGGCCGCTGGCCGCCAGCGGATGGACTATGAGCACGAGGAGGGGTTGGTCATGTCGATGCAAATACGAGTACACGCGCGAAAGCTGGCCGGTCTGGCCACGCTTGCGCTGGCAGCGGTTGTCATCACCGTCGCTGTGGGTCCCAGCGCCTTCGTCGTGGCCGCCGACCCGGCAGTGGCGACGGTTATTCGCGTCGAGGAGGACTGGAAGCTCGTCCTTACCGAGCCGGACAATATCGCAGAATCGCCGCAGTTCCACACGATCATGGCGCCGTCCACCCGCCTGGACTACGTCTGCCTCCAGAGCACGTGGAACTACCACGAATCCCCCGATTACATACCGGGCGGCCTCCAGCTACAGGTGTGGCGGGGGGATGACTGTGTGTTCGCCGAAGGCTTTCTCACCTCTCGGCTGCTCAGCATCCAGGGCGAAACCATCACCTGGACCCAGGCCCTGTCGACCGACGGGCACTTCCTCCGGTTTGAGGTGCTCAACGGCAACTCGGCTACCTGGGGCACGTTCGGCGGATCGACGATGCGACTGGTGGGCAATATCCAGGTGCCGAGCCTCAACGGGTACACGCCCGACATGTCCATGCAGAACTCAGGGGTCACCTACGGGGCCAACCGCGTGATCGTGCTGGCCATCACCGGGGTCAGGTACTACGGGACAGAGGGGCTGCTCTACGAGGACTACACGCACCGCGTCGTGGTTGCAGCCGACGCCAACTAGCGGAGCGATCGGGGTCCCGTAAGGACAGGAGCAAGGCCATGTCTATATGCTTTAAAGATAGAGCCAAGCGGGGAAGTGTGGTTCCGTACGTGCTGGTCGTCTTTCCTGCGCTGCTGGGGTTCACGGCCTTGAGCGTCGATCTCGGCGTGCTCTACGCCGCCCGCGCCGAGTCGCAGAACAGCGCCGATGCAGCGGCCATGGCCGGTGCAGGCCGGTTGCTGGACGAGCGCCGCCTGCTCGGTGCGGCGACGCTCGCCGAAGTACACCGCCAATCGCGGGGAGAGGCCGCTGCCTATGCCGCCTTCAATATGGTCCGCAATGAGCGGCCGTTCGTCGACCAGAACGTCGCCAACGCCGTCGACGGTGAGCTCGTGCTCGGCATCTTGCGCGATTTCGACAACTACTACGAGCCGATGTCGTTTACCAACCCGAGTGAATTCAACGCGGTCCGCGTCTACGTGCGACGCGATGAGATCCGTAACGGACCGGTGCAGCTCTACTTCGCCCGCATCCTGGGCATCAGCTCCAAGAACGTTGTCGCCAAAGCCACCGCCGCCATCAAGGACGGAGTGATCGGCTACAAGGTGACCGAGCAGACCGGCAATGCCGACTTGCTGCCCTTTGCCCTGCACATTGATTCATGGAACGCGCTGCTGTCGGCCACTTTTACCACAGGTGACAACTACGCCGTTGATCCGGACACCCTTGCGGTCACTCCCGGCAGCGATGGGAAGCTCGAGTTGAATCTGTACCCCGGCGGCGGTGTCGACCAGTTGCCGCCCGGCAACTTCGGTACGGTTGACATCGGCGGCAACAACAATAGCAGCGCCGATGTCGAGCGGCAGATTCTCTACGGCGTTAACGCGGCCGACCTGGCTTACTTCGGAGGTGAACTCAAGCTGGGCGCCGACGGAACGCTGCCGCTCCAGGGCGAGACCGGCCTCAGCGCCGGCTTCAAGAATGCCTTGGCGGCCATCCAAGGTCAGCCTCGCGCCATACCGCTGTTCTCTCGGGTGGAATCACCCGGCAACAATGCCGTGTACACCATCGTCGGGTTTGCGGGGATTCGAATCGTGAACGTCAAGCTGACCGGGGCGATGAAGAAGAAGGAGTTGGTCATTCAGCCCGCGTTCGTGGTCGACGATTCAACGATTACCACCACGCAATGGGACTCCAGCTACTTCGTCTACCAGCCGCCGCGACTGGTCCGCTAGGGCACCGGTCGCCAGGCTGACAGAACTTCGGCACGAGCCGCCTTGAATGTCGTCCTGCTGAGCGAGAAGCACACCAACATCCGCCGGTCTTCGGGCCGGCGGATACTTTTTTCGCCCTCACGCGCGAGCCATCCTCGGGTCGTCTCAACACGTCCGCCATCGAACCCACGCTTCCCTCCGGGTCGGCGCTAAACGGACCGATGCGACGTCACGCTCCCCCGGGCGCGCCCGGATCGGCGCTAAACGGCGATGGCGCAAGGGGATGGGAAGTGCGGTGCGCGGCAAAGGAAAGCGGTTCGCCCGGAGACAGGGGGATTTGACCTTGCACGCGAATGAATCCCTGCGGTAAGCTACTCGTGCGACGTCGGGCAGGAGCCAATCCGAGGTTGACGACTGGCGGACGCTTCGGCCGACGGAGCGTGGGTATCGGGCCAATTGATCTTGACCAGAGGGTGGCGGCATGTGTGGCGCACGTTGCCCGGCCGCCGTCTGCATGTCCTGCAAAGAGAAGGGAAGGACGATGAGAGGATTGCTGGTTGCCGCGTTGGTGTTGGGGATTGCATCGATTCCCGTGGCGAACGCACAGTTGCCCGGAGGTCTCAAGCAGATCGGCAAGAAGCTCGCCAAGGACTTGGCCAAGGACAAGGAGGAGGGAAAGGCCGCTGAGCAGGCCGCGGCGCCGACGGCTGCCGAGGGTGCGACGTCGTCACGCCCGCCGGCCAGCAAGGACAAGACCCGCAAGTATCCGCCGGGCATGTCGTTCTCGAGTCTGCTGAACGGTGCGGTGGTGCTGCCCAAGAAGGGGCAGTTCCGCTTGAACCAGATTCAGACCACCTTTATCCCCGATGACTGCGAGTCGGGGTTCGTGGTGTTGCGGACGGCGGACGACAAGGAGATCGCCCAGTTCGACTGGAAGCCCGACCGGTTAAAGAAACCTTATGTGCTGCTGAACATTTACCCGGTGACGGACCTTCGAAGCGGCGAGGAGGTGGCAGGCGGTTGGATCAAGATGACCGAGCCGGGCGACTACGTGCTCGACTTCTACCTGCCGACCGAACACTACTTCACGTTTCCGTTCAGTGTGGTCAAGGCAGGCGGGGACGATCCGTTCGGCTCGGGCCAGTGCCTCTGCACGAAGGGGGCGTGGGACGACTGGGGGTATCTGTTCTATGCGGAGGGCAAGCCCGAACAGAATCTGCGATGGAAGGTGTGGCTGCGCAACGATGGGTGTGAAGAAAAGGACATCAAGGTGCACGTCGACATCACCCGCGACGCCGACGGGGAGGTGGTCTGCACCAGTCGCCCGAACATGACGCACACCGTCAAGCCGGACTGGACGCGCTTTGAGTTCGACATGGTCTTCCCCGAGGGCAAGGAGGTGCCGTTCGGCACGTACTTCAAGGCAAAGGACCTGCTGGCTACCGACGGCGCCTACACGCTTACGATGAAGATCGACGAGAAGACGTACGGCGTCTGGAAGTTCGACGTTAAGGATAACCAACTGCAATACAAGGGCCGGACCGTGCGGGGCGAGGCCGATCCGCTGACGTTCATCGAGGGCGGCCGCGACGCGTGGTGGTATAAGAAGGAAGCGAAGTGACCGGCGATTCGGCGCTTCTGCCGACGTAAGGAAACGGCAGGGGCAAGCACCTTCAGAGAGGATGGGCGTGCAAGAGCCGGCGCGTTTGGCGTGAGAGCCGGCTCGCCGGGATCGAACGCGCCGGGACACGCGCCACGAGTGAAGCAAGATGAAGAAGGCGGGTGGGACCCGCAGTGCCTATCCGGAACGAGTTCGGCTCACCCAGGCGGGCCGGTGAAGACGGCCATGAACGCCGCTACGTCTTCCAGGTCGACTACGTCGTCGAAGTTGAAGTCGAAGACGTAGTAGTAAACGTCGAGTGTCGTAGGGGCGTCAAGCGGGCCGTTCAGGCACAGTGCCATCAACTGCCAGTCGGCCAGGTCGATGGACCCGTCGGCGTTGCCGTCGCCCAGTTCGACCTCCAACTCGAAGTGCACGCTGCTATCAGCCAGACACACAAACCGACCGAAGTTGCCGTTGTTGGCGGCGGTGTTGTCGCGCAGCACCACCGTGTCCGGCGGGATAGTGGTTTTTAGGCCGGACGCTAGATATTCGAAGCTGATTTGTGTGCTGTTCAGCGCATCCGGCACCGAGTTCGTGATGTCGGTCGGCATCGGGTCGCTGTCGCCGGGGTTCCAGAAGTTGTCCGGCCAGCATACTAAACCATAGTCCCACAACTGGATCAAGTCGTCGGGGAAGTACTCGTAGTTGTCGTTGGCGTACATGTACATCGCCTGCCCGATTCCCCGCAGATTTCTGGCGGCCATCGCCATGCGCGTCATAAATGGATCATCGACAGGCTGCGGGGGATTGGTACGCAGCCCGCCATCGGCGGTGATTACGTAGATGAACGCACCGCCATTGTTGCCGGGCGTGTTGTCGCGCAGCAGCACCGCATCGCACGGCAATGCATCGTAGTCCTGCCCGGCGGCGGTGAACTCGAAGCTGATCTGCGTGCTGTTAATCGCGTTCGGAACGGAATTCGTGATGTCGGTCGGCATGGGATCGGAGTCGCCTGGATGCCAGAACGTCCTTGGGGACCGAACCATGTTCAGATCCCAGAGAACCATAAGGTCATCCGGAAGCAATCCGTGGTTGTCGTTGGCGTAGATCATCAGACCATCGTGAATCCGACGCAGGTGCGCCTGCGCGAGTTCGTCCACCGTGGGCGTCGGCGCCGCCAGCGGCGGGTCTGTCTCGACGATGCCATCTTCCGTAATCAAATTGATGAACAACCCGCCGTTGTTGTCGGCCGTGTTGTCACGGAGCATAATGGGCTCCCAGGGATCGCCCTGGCCGAAGTTGACCCAGTCGAAGCTGATGGCGGCACTGTTGGGAGCGTTCGGTATTGCGTTGTCAATCGTCATCGTCGGAGGCGGATCAGAATCTCCGGGATGCCAGAAGATCAACGGATCACGCACGTACTCCGGCCACAGGTCTGCGGGGCTTGAAGGACTATTCTCGAAGTGCTCGTTGCGGTATGTCTCCAAAGCTATCGAGAGCTGTCGCATCCGCTCCTGGGCGATCTCGGCATTGGTGTACACGTCGGCAGCCGCCAAACCTGCAACGAGACAGGCAAGCAGGAACACGGCTGACGCGATCTTGAACATGACCTGGTCTCCCCAAATTCCCCACCGAATCCCCACAACAAAGCCGATGGCGCAATTTCGGTATATCCGATCTGGCTCTTCCGTGCACGCGATGGTTCCGAAAACCCCGATTCGCCGTATCGGCCGGCTGCTTCCGGTGGGTCAAAGGCGGAAATTGGGGGCGGGCAGGTCTGCGGTCTGGCCGACCTCGGGCGGGGTGAAGGGCTCAAAACGGCCGTCCGCCCAATGCAGCCACAGCAGGGAGGGGTCGTCCAGCGGCACGTCGAAGCGAAAGGCGACCTCGGCCGGGCGACCGTCTTTGGTCAAACACGTAACCCGAATCGTCAGGCCGGTCAGGTCAACCGTCTGGCCCAGCGACATAGGATGCGCTCGGCTCCGCACGATGCGATCGGGTATCTGGCTGAGGTAGCCGCCTCGTGGCCGCACCACCAGGGTGTGGGCATCGGGCCGGCTGAGTCGAACGGCCGCCCCGCTGGGCGCCAGCACGCGAGTGTGCCGCGGCACCGGCCGACCTTCCATCGCCCGCAAGGTCAGCAGGTAAGCGCCGTGGGCGATCGGGGCGTTCACGAAGATTACGTCGCGCTGCTCGACGGCGTCACGGAGCGGAACCGCATGGATCGCGTCCTCCATGAGCCCCTTGGGACCGAACGGTCTGGCTGCCCGCCCCGCCAAACCCACCGGGGCCAGCACGAGATGAACCGCGATGAAGAACACGCTCATGGCCACAGCCGGCCACCGCCACAGCGGGGTGGCGGGCCGCCACGGGGCAGCCGACAGCGCCGCCGCCATCAGCTCAGCCATCAGGCCGAACGCGCCGAGCCCCACGAAGATCAGCAGGCGCGGGTCGGGATAGGTGCCGCAGATCGGTACGACTGACAGCACCATCCCCATCGCCCAGAAGCGCGCCGACCTGCTGCGGCGCAGCAAGGGCACCAGCAGTACAACCAGCACGACAAGAAACACCACGCCGTAGACGTGCATGCGCGACGACGGGAACGCCCACTGAAGCTGCAACAGGAACAGCCCGCGCTCGGCAATCGCCCCGGCAAATCGCATCGGCTCGAGCACGGGGTCGATGTACAGGCCTGTACCGCCGACCCCATACCCCATCGCCACGTAGACGACGCGCCACACCACCACCACGCCCGCCGCCGGCAGCAACGAAGCCAGGCGCCCGCGCAGCTTGCCTGAATCGACAAACGCCGCGTAGGCCAGCAGATAGAACACCACCGCTGCCCCTGCTTCCGACGAGAACAGGCTCAGCACGAGCGCGAGCGGCGCGACGGCAGCGCCCGGCTTCCACCCGGCGCGTCGCCACCGATCGTGGGCGACCAGGCAGAGCACACCCAGCAGCGCGGCGATTACGGCGTTGCGGTTGGCCAGCCAGCCGGCGGGCATGCCGTGGGCGTCGTCGACGGCGAAGAGCAGCGCCGCCAAGCCAGCCGCCACGGTGGCCCCCATGACGTTGCGGTACAGCACAGCGACCGCAGCCACCAGCGCCGCGTACCACAGTACGCTTTGTAAGTGCATGAGGCTGGGCAGGTTGGGCCACAACCAGTAGTCCAGGTGATGCGTCAGCCCCGCCAACGGTCGGCAGAAAGCGGCCTTGAGGTGGGGGTAGGTCCACCACGGCGCCAGGCCAACGTCGATCAGGCGCGCGTTGCGCTGCGGATCGCCATCAAAGAACGTAAAAAGCGCAAACGGCGATTCCGACTTGAGCAACTGGAGGTCCGGTCGGTCGGCCGGACCGGCCAATCGCATGCGATGGAAGTGGTCGTCACCCGCCCATCCGCCAGTCAGCGACGGCAGGACCAACGCCGCCGCCAGTACAGCCACGCCCAACGGCAGACGTCTGTGAGCGAGCACGGCACGAACAAGACCCACCATGCGGGAGTTTCGGACCGGGGCGCTGGGGGCGGTGTTCACTCTGCGTGGGCCTCGTTCGACGACGATTCTCGAAAGGGGACTCGGCAGGTCGCCGAATCCGCGCTGACGCGGAGGGCGTCAGCGGTGCTTATCCAACTCCTCTCGAAGCTCGGGCAACAGATAGTGCTGATCGACCTCGGGCAGATCGGCCAGGGCGGTTGCGGTCTTCTCGAAGCGCGTCTGGAGGTCGGCCTGGATGTCCACGAACAGCACGCGGCGACCCCGCAAATGACACAGCCCACCGCCTTCGCCGCCGAGTGGCTCGCGTCGAACGCTGATGTCGAGTTGCTCGGCCAACTCCAGCAGGGCTTCGAGTTTGGCGCCAAGGTCCATCGCAGGTGCGCCCCATGGTGAGGGTGACTCAAGCTATCCGGACCGACTGCCGATAAGTGACGATAACCCAAGCATTTGCGAGCACAATCATGAGCGTGTCACCATCAGCTACCTCCGAAAGTCTAACAGCCTCTGAGGGCGCTGTCCAAGACCCCCTCACCGCGATGGAGCAGCGCATCGGCGAACTGACCGAGCAACTCCGCCAGGCCCAGAAGTTGGCGGCGATGGGCACCATGTCGGCCATGCTGCTGCACGAGCTGAACAATCTGCTGACCCCGCTGGTCAGCTACGCCCAGTACGCCTCGACCAAGGACGACCGAGAGTTGATGCGCAAGGCGTTACTCAAGGCCGTCGAGCAGGCGGAGAAAGTGTCGGGCATGTCCGACCGTATCCTGAACATGGCCACCAATCAGGACCCGGGTGTTGCGCCTACCGGCCTGAAGGTCGTAGCCGATGAGGCGGTGGCGTGCGTTGGCCGCGATCTGGCGAAGGACAACATCACGCTCGCCGTCAACATCGATCCGGAACTGAAGGTGCTGGCCAACGCCCATCAGCTACAGCAGGTGGTGTACAATCTGATTCTCAACGCCCGTCAGGCGATGCTGGGCAAGGGGGGACGGCTGTCGATCAGCGCGCAGGACGAGGGACGGAATGTGCGTCTGTCAGTTGCGGATACCGGTATCGGCATTAAGCCGGAGTACTTGGGGCGGATTTTCGAGCCGTTTTTCACGACGAAGCGCTCGGCCGACCGGGCCGATCGGCGTGGTATCGGCCTGGGCCTGGCCGTCTGCAAGGATATCATCGAGGAGCACGGCGGCACGATCGAGGTCGCCAGCGCCGCTAGCGCCGGCGCGACGTTTGTCATCACCCTGCCGGCGGAACATTAGCCTGCGAATACGTCCGCCGGCGTATGACGCGCGGGCAGGGATTCCCTTCGTATCGGCTGGATTGTACTGGGCGTGGGCATCACCCCAGGCGCAACAGGCGGAAACAGCCCATCTTGCGTGTGGTATGGGACGGGTAAGGCGGGAGAGAGCCGCTACCCGCCAACTTCTCCTACAAACCCGCCCGGGCCAGCCCTTTCGAGCGTGAGACGAAGCTGAGGAACTGGTTCTGCGTGAGGATGGTGACGCGCAGGGCCTTGGCTTCAACCAGCACGCTGTCGTAGCGGACGGCGCGCTGCTGGACCTGTCGGTACTGCTCGACCTGCTGGGCGGTGGCGTCGGGCGACAGCCCACCCACGGCTTGGGGGCGCCGGCCGAGCACCACGAAATCGGTACGGGCATCGAGGGCGTCGACGACCTGGCCTCCCCATCGGCCAATAAGCCCTTCGACGGTCTGTTCGCCCTGGGGATCGTCGATACCGTCGCCGTTCAGGTCGAACGTGCCGAGCACGACGAAGCGATACCGGTGATTGCGGTCGTAGATGGGGTTGACCACGTAATCGCCCTCGACGACGGGATCGCCGGGGGTCGACTCGATGATTTTGCAGGCCGAGGTGTCGCTGTAGATTCCGACGACCTCAATCGTGGCCTTGCCCTGGCCGCCCTCGGGGACGGGCTTGTCGGCTGCATGGACCTTGAAGGAGAGCCCGAGGGTGATCGGGTTGGTGACCTGGCGACCCAGGTCGATGTACACGATGGGGTCGCCCGGCAGGGCGGTGAGCACGCGGCCGTCCGCCTGCGTAGCCAGACTCCACTGCTCGGTCTTGGGCCGGAACTGCTGGATGATATCGCCTTGGCGATCGACCAACTCGCTGAGTCGCTGGTTGTCGGCCTCGAGCTCGCGCAGTCTATCGGTAAGCTTGCGGGTTTCCTCGTCGCGTGCCCGCTCGGCATTCGTGCGGGCATCGACGTACTCCTTCTGCAGATCGTCGGTCTTCTGCTCGAATTGGACAGACTGCTGCTCCATCTGCTTGACCTGCTCCTCCATCGCCGCGACCCGCTGGTCGAAGTCGTTTCTCTGCATGTCGCGTGCGGCGATGGCGTCGTCGCGCTGTTTGGCGAGGTCGTCGGCCTGAGCATCGGCCTGATCGGCGCGCTGCTTCTCGGTCGCCAGCCATGCGTACATTTGCTGCACGACGTCGAGGAGGGCGACGTCGGCCTCGTCGCCGGGCTCGATCGCGCCGGGGGCGGGAATCTTGGCCTCGGCCACGATGCGGTCGAGCACGGCCTTGATCTTGGCCTTGACGGTGTCCAGGTCGTCCTGCTCGGCGCCGGTGATTCGCCGGGCGAGTTCCTGTTGACGGAATCGCACCTCGCCGGCCACGCTCCGTTTGTTGTCCCGGGCGGCGATGATGACGGCGGAGAGCTGACCCTCCTCGGCTCGCTTGATGAAACCTTCCCGGGCGGCCACGGCGTCGTCGCGTTGCTTGGCCAGATCCTCCTGCCGGAACGCCAGCAGAACGGTCGTGACGGCGAAAGCGAGCCACAGAATTACGAAGACGATCAACCAGACGTGCACGGCTGTAACGCCGCCACCGGTCCGGGCCTGCGGCGGTATCCCTGCCATTTACAGTCTCCTTGCAGAACGAGCCCGGCGCGACCAGCCTGCCGCATCGTCGCCGGCGCAGGCCCCGGCCGCCGGTCTGGCCGAAGGCAACGATACACCTGTTCGCCCACTGAGGCTACAATGGCCGCCGACGTTGCTGCCAACGCTGCCAGCGGCCTCGTTGCGGCAGCGGACTTGCCGCCATAGGCCAGCGGGTGAGTATGTCCTCCCCCGCAACGAGTGTCAAGCAGGACAGGTACAGGCGGGTTGCTGACGGCGAGGCGCGGGGAACAACCATGTCTTCCAGCCGTAAGAGCCTCTATCTGATCGACGGACACGCTCAGATCTACCGCTGCTACTACGCCCCTTTCCGCGATCTGACGGCTCCGTCGGGCGAGCCGACCAAAGCCACATACGTCTTCTGCAACATGCTGCTGAAGCTTGTCGGCCAGCGGCGGCCTGACTACCTCGCGATGGTCATGGACGTACCCACCGAGACGTTGCTTCGCCGGCAGGCATTTGCCGAATATAAGGCCCAGCGGCAGCCACCTCCCGAGGATATGGAGCCCCAGATTCAACGCATTCTGGCCATTCTGGACGCGATGAAGATACCGATGCTGCGGGCGGAGCGGTTCGAGGCGGACGACGTCATGGCCACAATCGTCCATCGGCTACGCGGGCAAGCCGCCGGGACAGAGATCTTCCTGGTCAGCCGCGACAAGGACCTCGAGCAACTGCTCGGTCCGGGCGTGTTCATGTACGACCCTGCCAAGGACGAAGTGATCGACGCTGACGCCCTTGAGGCCAGCAAGGGCTATCGGCCTGAGCAAGTCATCGATGTGCAGACGCTGACGGGCGACTCGACCGACAATATTCCCGGCGTACCGGGGGTGGGAGCCAAAACGGCGGTCCGACTGATCGGGAAGTACGGGTCGGCGGAGGCGGTGGTGGCGCATGCCCACGAGCAGTCGCCCAAGTTGCGTGCCAATCTGAAGGCCTTTGCGGGATCGTTGTCGATGACCAGGGATCTGGTCTCGCTACGGACCGACGTTCCTGTGGATGTCGATCTGGACGCGTGGCGATTAAAGGGTATCGACGCGGACGTTTTGCGTCCGATGTTTCGCGAGCTGGGGTTCGATCGTCTGCTCCAGCAGCTCGATCGGATGGATGGATCGGCAGCCGCGGTCGCAGCGGGGCCGGCTGACTCGATTGCGGCCGAGCCGGGCGTACTGGAGACGGCCAAGGGCGCCGACTACCGCACAGTCGAGACGGACGAGCAACTGCGAGAGCTGGCTGCGAAGCTGCGTGGCTCGGGCGGCTTCGCCTTCGACACCGAGACGACCGGCCTGAAGCCCGTCGACGCCGAATTGGTGGGTCTGTCGTTCTCGTGGGCAGCGAGGCAGGGCTATTACGTACCCGTCCGCAGCGCGACCGGGCCGACCGCACCGATCGAGTCGGTCCGGCGCGAACTGGGTGCGGTGCTGGCCGACGGCAGCATTCCCAAGTGCGGGCAGAACGTCAAATACGACCTGATTGTGCTGCGTCAGGCGGGCATCGACGTGGCTGGGGCGGACTTCGACAGCATGATTGCCGCCTTTCTGTTGCACCCCACCCGGCGATCGTACGGCCTGAGTGCGCTGGCGGAGGAGCTGCTGGGGTACCGGATGATCGAGATCACCGAGCTGATCGGTAAGGGCAAAAAACAGATCCCGATCGATCAGGTCGATCCGGGGCTGCTGTGCACGTACGCCGCGGAAGACGCGGATATCGCATGGCGCCTGCGGGGGCTGCTCGAGCCTCGCCTGTCCGAGGCCGGGCTGGATGAGTTGTTTCGCGCCACCGAGATGCCGCTAGTGGAGGTGCTGGCCGAAATGGAATGCACCGGTGTAGCCATCGACACCGAGCACTTGGCCAGGCTAAGCAACTCTCTGGCCGACCGCATCACACATCTGAAGCGACAGATCCACAAAGAAGCCGGACACGAGTTCAATATCGATTCGCCGCGGCAGTTGGGGCAGTTGCTGTTCGATGAGTTGGGCCTGCGTGTGGTGCGGAAGACCAAGACCTCGCGTTCGACGGACGCCGAGACGCTTTCCATGCTGGCGTGGGAGACGGACGAGCCGCTGCCGAAACTGGTGCTGCAATACCGCGAGCTGACCAAGCTGAAGAATACGTATGTCGACACGCTGCCGGAGATGATCAGCGAGAAGACGGGGCGCATCCACGCCAGTTTCAACCCCACGGGTGCGGTGACGGGGCGTCTGAGCTCGAGCGACCCGAACCTGCAGAACATCCCGGTCCGGACCGAGCAGGGCCGCGAGATACGCCGTGCGTTTGTGCCCGGCCTGCAGGGGCACGTGCTGCTGACGGCCGACTATTCGCAGGTTGAGCTGCGTGTTCTGGCCCATTTTTGCCAGGATGAAGGCCTACTGGCGGCGTTTCGCGAGGACCGTGACATCCACACGTATGTGGCCAGCCAGATCTTCAGCGTGGCGCTCGAGCAGGTCGACACTCAGCAGCGCAGCCGGGCCAAGGCGGTGAACTTCGGGATCATCTATGGGCAGACGCCTTACGGCCTGTCACGGAGCGTGGGGATTCCGGTCGGTGAGGCCAAGGCTTTTATCGACATGTACTTTTTGCGCTATCCGGGTATCCGGATGTTCCTGGATGACTGCATCGCCCGGGCCAGGCGGAACGGATACGTGGAAACCATCCTTGGCCGGCGCAGGCCCGTGGAGGAAATCCACTCGCGCAACGCCACGCGCAGATCGCTGGGCGAGCGTCTCGCGGTCAACACGGTGATCCAGGGCTCGGCGGCGGATCTGATCAAGACAGCGATGCTGAGTATTCATCGCCACATTCGGCGCGAGGGATTGCCTGCCCGCATGCTAATCCAGGTGCACGATGAGTTGGTTTTCGAGGTGCCGGCCGAGGCCGCGGAAGAGACGGCGGAGATGGTCCGCCGCGAAATGACCACCGCGCTGGATCTGGACGTTCCGTTGAAGGTCGATATCAACACGGGAGCCAACTGGTTGGAGAGCAAATAGCAGGGGGAACTCTCGCGACGGCCGGGCGGGCTGACGCGAGTGATTGCGGATGGATCTTTGTCGGCGTCTAGGTCACGGGTGCGGCGGCGAGCACGCTGTCGATGGTCTCGAAGAGCCGCTTGCCGTTGATGGGCTTGGTGACGTATTCGTCCATGCCGGACTCGAGGCAGCGCCGACGATCCTCCTTGTCGGCGCTGGCGGTCATGGCGATGATCGGAATGTGGCGACCGGACGGTTGCTCGGCCTGCTCGGCACGACGGATGGCCGCGGCCGCCTCAAAGCCGTCCATATTCGGCATTTGCACGTCCATCAGAATGATATCGAACTGCTCTCGCCGCAGGGCTCTTAGAACTTCTGCGCCGTCAGGGACGACCACGACGCGATGGCCCTTCCTTTCGAGGGCACGCACGGCCAACATCTGATTGACGACGTTGTCCTCCGCCAGGAGGATGCGCAGCGGGCGATGCTCTGAGAGGGCAGGGGGCGACTCTTGTGCATCGGGCGAGCTCTGGTCCTCGCCAGGCTGTGCGGGCCGATCGTCGGGTGACGGTCGACGACCGACAGCGGTGCGGACCGCTTCGAGAAGGTTGGTCTCGAGAACCGGTTTGACCAGATGACCGGCCACCCCAAGCTGCTCACAGAGGTCGGTGAGACCGTGGATGCGTGTGACAGGCGCGAGCAACAGTACCGCACGGACCATGCCGGACTGCTGCTGGATCTGCTTGGCGAGGGCGAAGCCATCGGTACCGGGCATGTCACCGTCCACAATGGCCAGATCGAAGGGCTCGGCTGCCTGCTTCATCGTCTCCAGCGCCGCAGGCGCGTCGGCGGCCAGGGCCGTGCAGGCCCCCCAGTTACCCAAGTGCTGAGCGAGTACGTTCCTGCTGGTTTCGTTGTCGTCAACCACGAGCACGCGCAATGCAGACAGCTCGTCGCCTGAAGCTGCAGAATCGTCGTGGCTGGGCTTCTGCAGACCAAAGACGGCGGTAAAGTGGAAGCAACTGCCTTTTCCGGGCTCGCTCTGGACCCACATACGGCCGCCCATCATTCCCGTCAATTCGGAGGATATGGCCAGCCCCAGACCGGTGCCCCCGTATCTACGGGTAGCCGATCCGTTCGCCTGGGAGAAGGATTCGAAGATGGTTCTTTGTTTGTCGGCAGCGATGCCGATACCGGTGTCGGCAACGGTGAAGTGGAGTTTGATGTTGTCGGCCTGGCACGACTCGGTTTCGACGCGGACGACGACTTCACCGTCATCTGTGAACTTGATGGCATTGCCCACAAGATTCACCAGGATTTGCCGCAGACGGTCCAGATCGCCGACCAGGGCATCGCGCACGTCCGGCTCGACGCCGCAGACCAGCTCGATGCCCTTTTCGTGCGCCGCCATCGCCTGCCATTGGAGCGCATCGCCGAGGCATTCTCGCAGACCGAAAGTCACCAAGTCGAGGTCGAGCTTACCCGCCTCGATCTTGGAGAAGTCGAGGATGTCGTTGATGACCACCATGAGAGCATTGGCCGACTTTCTGACCATCTCCAGATAGCGCTGCTGCTCTGCCGTCAAGGTGGTATCCAGGAGCAGCTCGGTCATACCGATGATGCCGTTCATCGGGGTGCGAATCTCATGGCTCATGTTGGCCAGGAACTGTGATTTGGCGCGGTTGGCCTGCTCGGCCTGCTCCATGGCCTGCTGCAGCGCGGCCGACCGTTTGGCCACCTCTCTTTCGAGGTGAAGAATGTGGCCACGCTTCTCACGGAGGCGTTCGTCGCGCTCCTGAAGGTTACTCGACACGACGGCCGTGTGCGCCCGCCGGATCGTCTCCTGTTCGTTCAGCAAATGTTGAATTCGAGTGTTGGCGGTACGAAGCTGGTCCAGTGCCCCCATAGCCGTCCAAGCGAGGTTTGACCAGATCTGAAGCTCGCGACGCCATCGCTCATCGGGCGTGAAGGTGTCGGGCGGCTGCTCGATTAGCGCCCCAAGAAAGCCGATTCGTCCGTCATAGGACACCACACGCAGCCCGACGACCAGGTGGGTCCGACGGTCGTCGGGCCCCCATGGGATCAGGACGAACGCCTCGGTGGGAAGTGAGACGGTGAGGATATCGCAGATCGAACGGATCCACTCGGTCGAGACGTCGCCGCCCTCGCAGGAGTGAGCCAACAAGCGTCCCGTCTCGTCGGTCATGAACAGCAGTGACGGTTTGAGTGGGGCGAGTCGTCCGCCAAGCTGCGCGAGCGAGCCGGTGTCGTCGGCGGGCAGCCGGCTTTCGGGAAACATCGAGTCGATTTCTTCCAGGAAATCCAACATACGAATCGGCTCTACAGTTCAAACAGACCTTCGTTCAGCGAAACCTCGCGATCCAGATCCGATGCCAGCACCACGATGTCCTCTTTGCTCAGATTCAGGACCTGGAAGGCATACACCGGCGCTTTGACCAGTTTCTGTCCCACGGACGACGTACCTTTGAGCGTACAGATGAGATTGGCAACCTCCACACATTGGATGAGGCTCGCATCTTCGCCCCGGTATTGCTGCGACATGTGGTGGAAGCGAATGGCGGCTCGGACCACGGACGGAAAGTGCCATTTTTCCGCGATGCGCGAACCGAGGGTGGTATGGTCGAAGCCCAACGTGTCGCGCTCCACTTCACATAGCGGCGTGGAGCCGTCGAGGCCCTGGATAACCTGCCGGAACGGCTGGTGCAGATGTTGATCCTCGAGGATGATGCCGATGTCGTGCAAGAGGCCGGCCAGGAAACAGTCTTCGAAACTCGCCAGCTTGGACCGCGTGGCGATGAGGCGTGCGCAGAGTCCCACCGACACCATGTGTCGCCAGAGCATGTCGCGGCGGTAGCGCCCGACGGCCTCGCCCGTCTTGAAGATCTTGGCGACGGACGCGGTCATCGCCAGATTGCGGATCTCACTGAACCCCAGGTAGCTGATTGCGTGATGCAGGTTGGTGATTGTCGCGCGTAGACCGTACGCGGCCGAGTTGATGCTACGCAGCACCCGGCCGCTCAGGGCCGGATCGCCTTCCACCACGCGCTTGAGATCGGCCGCTCCGGCGTTCGGATCCCTTGCGATCTCCATGACCTTGACGGCAATGTGAGGCAGCGTTGAGATCTCGACGATACGATCGATAGCCGCGTCAATCGAGGGTGGTGCCGGCGCCGCCGGTGCTGCATTGTTGACCTCTGCCGACATCTATGTTAGCTCCCTTTTCCTCTTCCTCTGTTGGCACTGAGAGCCGTTGTCGAGGAACGCCACAGACTCCCGATGGTCCTCGACGTGGATCGCCGGAGGACACGTGCCTGGCTCGTTTTTCGCTGACGTGGGCCTTCGCACAGTGCAACGGTCCCGGTCGCCATCCTCGCCAGGTTTCGCACGCCACCGCCCTGCCCGGCACGCCGGCGCATTTTGCCACCGGCCAACGGACAGGCGCTGCACTTCTCACCAGCACTGTTATCGTAAGGGCTGGGAGTTACCCTTAGCTATTGTTGTTCGGCGGAGTGGAACTTCCTATAAGATCACGCTCTACCACGTGCGGCGCGCACTCATGTTGGATGATCCGGCCGACTGGGCCGGCTGGTGGGTCATTGCTGCCGACTGTCACCGGCACTATGCTCTTTGCCTGCTTCGGCTGTGGTCGCCGAGGCATAAGGATGTGTGATTTGATGGTTCGGGGAGTCTGTACGCACCTGAGCACGGCTTTGGTTCTCCTGGCGGGTTCGCGGGCCTGCGGCCAGGATTTGACGGCGGCTCCGAGGTTAGGCGGAGACGACCTGGTTGTACATTTCGTCGCCGGAGGCGCCGACGTCCAACGGGCGTACCTGCCCGGGTATCCGGTGAGTGCCGAACGTCGTGAACCGTACGTTTTGCTGGGGGCCTCGCCAGAGCCGACGGGCCCGTCGCACCTGTTCGCGACGTCAGTGGCCGTCGAGGACCCGCAGACGGTCATCGACCTTAGCGCCCCCGGAATGTGGACCCAATCAGACGCAGAGCCGCAGCACATCGTCTTTGAGACGGTCGCCTCGTTGGGCGGGCAGCCCACTCTGTCGATACGAAAGACATTCGCGCTGAAGAACCGCTTTGACATTCATGTCGAGTATCGAATCGAGAATCTGACCGAACAAGACATCACTTTCGGTCTGACCCAGCAGGGCCCGGGCGGCATGCCGCGCGAGGACGTCCGCACGGACTATCGCAGCCTCTACATCGCTCGCCAGCGGAAGGGCCGGATTCGTGTCCGCCGCATACGAGCCGGCCAGGCGGAGAACCCCCGCTACGAGCACTTGCTGGCCAACGATCCCGAACAGCCGATCGTCTGGTGGGCGGTCGCCAACAGGTACTTCGCAGCCATCATCGTTCCCCTCGACGCGGGCAGCACCGAACGGATCGAGTTGGAGGCGATCGACGACTCGCCCGCCCAGCCATTCCGCTGTCGCTGGCAGACCGGTCGGATTGAGTTGGCCGCCGGCCAGAGCACGACGCTGCGCTACTGGGCTTACCTAGGCCCGCAGGACCGGGAGCTATTTGCCTCGAACGGCCAGTATGCCGAACTGGCGTTTGGCGACTTGATCGACGCGCACGGCTCGATGTGTACGTTCAGCCTGCTGGGACGCGGCATGTCCTGGCTGCTGCGGTCGTTGGTGCGCGTAAGCCCCGGGCACAACTACGGGCTCGCTATTCTGTTTATGGTTGTCATCTTTCGTATCCTGCTGGGTCCGCTGTCGCGCTATGGCTTCCGCAAGACCGCGAGCGTGCAGTTGGCCTCGCGCAGGCTGCGACCGAAGGTGGAAGAACTCAAGAAGCAGTTCGGCAACAGCAATGAAGAGAAAGAAGCCCTCAACAAGGAGGTCATCAAGCTCTACCAGGCCGAGGGCATCACGCCGGCCGCTCAATTCGGCGGCTGCCTGCCGTTACTGGTGCAAATCCCCATCTGGGCAGCGCTATTTACAGCCATCAACTCCACCATTGAGTTGCGGGGTGCGCCGTTTGTGCTTTGGATCAACGACCTGTCGGCACCGGACGCGCTGGTTCGGTTCGGCCGGGCGTATTCGATTCCCATTCTCGGCGTGCTGTCGGGGCCCATCGGCTCTCTGAACGTCCTGCCGATCCTCATGGGGTTGCTTTCCGGCATGTGGCAGACCCTGCGCAAGGGTTCGCTCGACGCCGACAAACCCAAACGCCGCCGGAGCTTCGGGCCGCTGATCGGTGCTGGTCTATTCGTACTGTTTCTCTACAACGCCCCCAGCGGCCTGACGCTGTACATCGCCGCCAGCACGACCATTAACGGCATCCAGCGCTGGCGGATCACCCAAAAGCTGAGCGAAGCCATGGCAGCCGAAGACCAGGCCGCCAGCCAGGAATCCGCCAACGGTCAAGCGCCCGCTGCACCTCAGGAGCCGACGCAGCCCCCAGAGCAGCCCCCGCCTCCCGCCTGACGCTCTAAAGGGAGGGGCCGCACAAGGCCAATCCCACTCACTCAGCCGCGGTGGAATCGGTCCATCCGCAGGCATAGCATCCCCGTAGCCGAAGATGGTGACGACATGTACAGGCTACTTGGAATCCACGTTCTGCACATCCTGAGAGCCAGATTCGTCAATGAAAAGAAGGTGCCGGGTAGGCTTGCGCAGCCTTTGTCCCTCTAAGAGCCAAAACAACTCGTTATGTGCATGTGCGAATTAGTGCTGGGCTTCAAGCACAGAAGGGCGAAGCAAGTCAGATGAAGGCTCTATGCCACGGCGGCGCCGCGGGGGGACTCGTCTTCGAAGCGGACGCTGACCGGCTGGCTCACGCCGGCCTCCTGCATGGTGATGCCGTAGAGCACGTCGGCCACGCTCATCGTCCGCTTGCTGTGGGTGATCACGAGGAATTGGGACGTGGCAAGAAACTCTCGAACCACCCGGTTGAACCGCTCGTTGTTGGCCTCGTCCAGAGCGGCGTCGACCTCGTCGAGCATCGCAAACGGTGACGGCTTGCTCTTGAAGATCCCCAAGAGCAGGGCAACGGCCGCCAAAGTCTTTTCGCCGCCCGACAGCAGCGAGATGCTCTGAAGCTCCTTGCCTGGTGGGCGAGCGATGATCTCGACCCCACTGTCCAGCACGTCGTCGGGGTTCTCCAGGATGATGTCGGCCCGTCCCCCGCCGAACAGCTTGCGGAACAGATCCTGGAAGTTGGCTCGGATCTGCTCGAAGCTGGTCTCGAACCGCTCACGCGACTCCTTGTTCAACCGGGCGATGAGATTCTCGAGCTGCCGCTTGGACCCCTCCAGGTCGTCGCGCTGCTCGGTCAGGAAGCTCGTCCGCTGCTCGAGTTCGGCCTGCTGATCGATAGCGTCGAGGTTCACATTACCCAGCCGCTCGATCCTGCCGCGTAGCTCGGCGATTTCGCTTTCGACGGCCGACCAGTCGCGATCCTCGTGCCGGTACTCGGCGTACTGCTGCTCGAGATCGATATGCAGCTCGTCCCGTGTGCGCTGAACCACCCCTTCCTTGCGGACCTGGATCTCCTGCAACTGAAGCCGCCGGTTATGGAGTTCCTCGTCGCCTTGCTCAAGCTCAGTGCGTGCCTGCTTGATCTGCCCGCCGAGTTGCTCCAGCTCGGCGAGCAGCAGTTGCCGACGCCGGCGCAGATCGAGCATCGCGCCGTGCTGACGTTCCTTATCGAGGAACAGCTCAGCCAGCCTGGTCTCGCCAGACAGGATGCCTCGCTCGATCCGTTCGGCCCGCCCGGTCGTCTCGGTGAGTTCGCCGACCGCCGCCGACACCGCCGCCTCGGCCTCGGCGAGCATCTGCTGCGTGTCGGCGATCTGCTGCTCGAGGCTGCTGCGTTTCTGACCCAGCTCGCCCGCCGACACGCGCTGGCGAGTCAGCTCCTCGCCGACCTGCTGCCGCCGCTGCGAAAGGTGCTCAATCTGCCGGTTCAGCTCATCGACGCGCTGCTGCCGTTCGCTGTTCTGCGACTCCAACTGCAGCAAGCTCCGTTGGTGCTCCTCCTGCTGGCGGACCGCTTCGGAGATTTGCCTCTCCAACGCCTCCAGCTCGCCCACCACCAAGGGCTGTTCCTGGCCGAGACGATGAATCGCCTCGGCGCTACCGCGCAGGCGAACGTCGATCTCCACGCGGGTAGCGTGACCCTCGTAGATGGCCGTGCGCAGCTCCTGCTGGACCCGTTCGAGGTGCCGCGCCTCGGTTAACAGGTCGTCGCGCTGCTGCTGGAGTTGGGCGATATGGGCCTCCAACTCGGTCGTCTCGCCCGCCAGCTCTCGCAGCTCGCTTCGACGTGTAATCAGGCCCGCCTGAGCGCCCAGCGAGCCGAGACCCACCCGCCCGTCCGGCTCGACGGTCTGTCCATCCAGCGTGATGAACCGATATCCCACCGGCAGCGTCTCGCTGAGACGAAGGGCGTCGGCCATGCTATCGACCACCACCGTCTTACCGAGCAGGTGCCGCGCCAAGTGCTGGCAATCCTCGGGGTAGCGAACCCAATCCAACAGATGGGCGAGGAACCCCTCCTGCTGCGAGAAGTCGCGACCGTCGACGAACGGACCGAGCCGATCCAGGCAGAACGCCTGCACGCGCCCGCCCAGATCCGCGAACTGCCCCGGATTGTCGAGCAGGTGTTTGCTTTCGGATACGACCAGGTACTGCTCGAACGGGCTCAGTGCTGCTTCCACCAAGGCCGCCCGATTGCCGTCGGCCTCGAACAGATCGGCCACCAATCCCCGCACGAACGGGAATGTCTGGCCTGACGCGTCGGCTTCACGGCGCTGGAGGATTCGCCTGGGTGCCTCCGAAACGCCCTCTCGGCTGCGGATCATCTCGGCGACGACGTCCTGCCGGGAGCGCAGTGCCCCGCGACGCTCTCGGGCGGCCGACAACTGCGAGTCCAGCAGATCGCGTCTGTCGGCCAGTTGCGACGCCTGGGTCTTTCTGGCCTCGAGTTGCTCGTTTTGCGCCTTGATCAGCGCATCCATCTCAGCCCGGCGGTTCTCCAGCTGGGCCTTCTCGGTGAGGACCGCCTCCAACTGCTTGGCGATTTCGGCGTCGCGCGCCGTCAGTCGATCCTTGTGACCCGCCAGGTTCGTACGGTGCACATCGAGACCGTGAACCTCATTGCCGATCTGGCTCGTGCGGCGCAAGAGGTCGATCAGGCCGGCCTTCTCATCTTCCAGCCGGGCCGACAGGTCAACCAGTTGTCGGCCCAGTTCCGCATCCTGCTGCGCGAGTTGCTCGATCTGCTCTTGCTGCTGGGCCTGGGCTTCCGCCAGCCCGCCCAGTTCGTCGCGGCGGCGCCTCAGATCGCCGGCGAGTTGACCGGCCCACACCTGCTGCTTCCACCATCGCTGCCGGGCGCGGCCCATCACTTGGCGCTGCTCTTCGAGCCGATCGCGATGCTGGCCGACTCTCTCCTGCAGGGTCGTGATCTGGGATTGGAGCCCGAGCAGTTCGTTATCGGCGTGGCCGATCTGCTGCTCCAGGTCGCCTTGCTCGACGGTGAGTTCACTCGACCGTGTCTCCAGCTTCGAGATGCGGCTCCGCAGCCCGGTGACTTGATCGCCGATCCGGGTGGCCTCGTCCTGGAGTTCCTGCTGGCGAGTGCTGAGGTTATGAAACTCAGCCAGGACATAGGTGGCGCGGAGCTCGTTGAGCCTCCCCGAGTACTCACGGTAGCTGCGTGCCTTGCCGGCCTGGTACTTCACGCTGCGAAGCTGCTTGGCTACCTCATCGATGATGTCGGCCACGCGCAGGAGGTTCTGATCCACCCGTTCGAGCTTGCGCTCGGTTTCCTTCCTGCGGACCTTGTATTTGCTGATTCCGGCAGCCTCCTCGAAGATCGCCCGGCGCTCCTGCGGACTGGCCTGCAGCAGCACGTCCACTTTGCCCTGCTCGATCATCGAGTACGCGTCGACGCCGATGCCGGTGTCCAGAAACAGTTCGCGGATATCCTTGAGTCGGCACGCCTGCTTGTTCAGCAGGTACTCGCTTTCGCCGCTGCGATAGAGCCGCCGAGATATCGATACCTCGACATGGTCGATAGGAAAGAAATTATCTGAATTATCGAAGACCAGATCGACCTGGGCCGACCCCGTCGGCTTACGCGTGCCGGACCCGTTGAAGATCACATCGGCCATCTGCCGCCCTCGAAGGCTCTTGGCCGACTGCTCCCCCAACACCCAGCGCACGGCATCGACGAGATTGCTCTTGCCACAACCGTTCGGCCCGACCACACACGTCATCCCCGGACCGAATTCAAAAGTCGTGCGATCTGCGAAGCTCTTGAACCCCAAAAGGACGAGTCGTTTGAGATACATCTCGGTAGGGATCCTCCCTGAACGACCGGCAGGACGGTGCGTCCCTGACTCCTCTCGCCGTCCTACAACTCCAGTTGCCGGCGCTGCCAATACTCATCGACGCGAAGCGCCGACGCCGATCAAAAAATACCCCCTTTGCATACGCCTTTCAACAAGCCGTGCCAGACCGCGCGTCGCGGTCCGTCGAGCCCCATGATACGTGAACGCTACCGGCTTCTTCAACCGTTGTATCCGTTTTTGCAGCCGGACGGGCGCGGCCACTAGAACTCCGACTCGGGGCGATCTTCGGGCCGCAGGGGGCTGGTCAGCTCGACCAGTGCCGGCTCCTCCAACGCGAACGATGCAGCGATCACCCCGTCCTGACACAGCCGGGATACCACTTCGAGCACTTGCGCATAGTCCATGCCCACGCCGGTCACACGCCCCTGGTCATCCGCGCCCGCCTCGCCGCCAAGCAAGCGCACCATGTGCTCCACATCCAAGCCGACACGGATCGGCCCGGACACCATGCCCGAATACGGCGTCCGACGCACCAGCGTCAGGGCGCCGGCTCCTTCGTCTGCCGAAAGCGTAAGCGCCTCGCTCGGATGCACGTAGAACACGGGTGGGATCACCGACAGCGGCGCCCCCAGCAGCGCGATTCTCTGGGCCTCGGTCCGTTTGGCCCAGATCAGCGCGGGGCCCTCGCACGCTATTACGTCGAGTGTAAAGTTATCCCGGCCAACCTGGTAGGACCGGATCTTGGCCGAGCTTGTCCGCCGCAATCCGCGGTAGGCAGCCAGCCGGACCTGCTGATCCGCGTCGGTCAACAGCGTTTCCAGCACTGCCACCGCGGATATGACCTGGCCTTCGCCGAGGGTCCGCACCGCCGCCAGCCGGTGAGGACTTGCCGCATCGCGGGCGTGTCTGGCGAGGACCTCGACCGCCATCTCGTCGCCGAGCCGGAACCCCGCACTTGCGGCGTGGAAGCTTGCCCGTGGGCTTGGATGGCTGTATAGCAGGTGAATCACCGGGAGGACCGATCGTCCGATTCCCTCCCATGCCAGGGCGATGCTTTCCGCATCTGTCTCGGCATCGAGCAGTTCTTCGACTAGATCCTGCGCGCGCTGCTCCAGTACGCTGGGATCGCTGTATAGGTAAAGTCGCATCACCAGGGCCAGGAGCCGCGCCTCGCGACCGACCCATTCCGGCGGGATGGACAGGTCAACCAGAGAGGGCGAGGTTGCGTCGGCCACGTCCTCGGTGGCCCCGAACCGCCCGTTGATCCGGTCCTGCACCCGACGCGCCACTTGGTATGACGGCGCCACCAACACAAGTTGCAGCCGGCGCGGACTTGTGACCACTCCCCCGCCCAGCACCACGCCCCCCCGCAGGTGGGCCTCGCCGCCCTCCTGCCGATCCGTCGCGGAGGCGAAGGGTTTGACGAAGACCGGGCCGGCGGCCATCGCAAGCGTGCGGCCCTCAACAAGGTCGGTCGAGCCACCCCCGCCGGGAAGTTTGAGGTCGCAGGTGTAGAGGCTGCCGCATGCCAGCGACCGCGTTTCGCTTCGCGGCAGCGCTTCCACCCACACGTCGAATCGCGCCCCCTCCTGTGCCGCTGCGGGGATCTCGCCGAACACGGTCACGACGGCCGTATCCGGGTCGGACAGCAGCTTCTCGGGAGACACACCGATACCGGACACCGTCGCGCCCGGGCGGTAGCGTTTCGAAATCTGGTCGCCCAGGTACTTGCGGATCTGAGGCGGGCAGTCGGTGCTGCCGTTCTGGCCAAGCCCTGCCACCACGCCGTAGCCTTTGACGGCCATCCTGCGTTGGCCGCGAATATAGGCGACCGATCCGATCGTCCCCTCGATGGCTTTGCTCAGCAGTACACCGGAATCGTCCCCTGAGGCCGACCTCCCGTCAGCCCCGCCCCGTTGACCTCGATCAAACCAGTTCCAGCCATCCTGGCAGGCGGGTAGTGCCCCGAACACGCCTAGCAGGGCTGCCACGAGCCAAGCAGCCGGCTTCGTCAGCTTCATGTCCGCACCCGTACGCCTCGTATCAACCCTCGTGTCGCGCGAACTACCCATTCAGAACGGCTCCTCGGTGCCATCTTGGTCTGCCGGTCGGTAAAGCACCACGACGTTGCCCACCCGCCCGACGAAGGTGGCATCCGCTTGCCGAGCCAGGTCACGACCTATCTGCTCGACCGGCGAGCCCGGGTCGGTATGAACGCGAACCTTCATCAGGACCGAGCCGGCCAACACCCGTTTGACCTGCTCGACCGACCGCGGGTTCACGCCCAAGCGCCCAATCTGTACCGCGGGCTTGAGTCGATTGGCCTGCCCCATCAGGTCGTGGCGCGTAGCCGAGTCCATCAGTGGAACTCTCGAACCTCTCGTCAGGTCGGCAGACGGCTTCAAATGCCGTCCTGAAGCGCCAATTCTACGCCCTTCGCCTCGCCCACGCCAGCAGAGCGAACGCTCGGCCCCTTGTGGCGGTCGGTGGCGGGCGTAATACTCCAGCCGCCAAGGGTTTGCGGTCGTTGTTTGCGGTGCTGCCGGCGAGCAGGATCGGTACGTCTGTCCCGTGCGGTCGGGTGAGCCTATCACCAAGCGGAGCCCGGTCGGACGATACCAGGGGACCGACGCATGAGTGATACGATCCGGGAACCCCAGCGCGAGGTACCCGTTGCGGCCGACGTAGACGTGTGTGTGGTAGGTGGAAGCTGCACGGGCGTGTTCGCCGCAGTCGCCGCCGCCAGGCAAGGCGCCTCGGCGGCGGTAGTCGAGGCCAACGGCTTCTTCGGCGGGGTAGCGACGGCTGGGCTGGTCAACATCTGGCATAGTCTGAAGGATGCCGGCGGGCAGCGCCCGATCATCGCGGGTCTGACCGCCCACGTGCTGGAGCGGCTGGCCAGACGCGACGCCGTGCAGACGGGCCCGGGCCCCAACGCCGCGTATCGCCTCAACACCGAAGAGCTGAAGATCGAACTCGACGAACTGGTTACCGAGCACCGGGTGCGGCCGATGCTGCACACGCGGTTCGTGGCGCCCGTCGTCGAGGACGGCGTGGTCTCGGTCGCGATCGTCGAGGACAAGACCGGCCGGCGCGCGATTCGCGCCCGCATCCTCGTCGACGCGACCGGCGACGGCGACCTGATCGCCCGCGCCGGGCTGCCGTACACCGTCTGGCCCGATCTTCAGCCGCCTACGACGTGTGCGCGAATTCGTGGGATCGCCTCGCCGGCCGTGGCGGCGCGGATCCGGCAGACGGTTTTCGGCGAGAAGTACCGCGGCCGAGTTCCGCTGGGCTTTATGTGGGAGGCGCCGGTCTGCGGCCACCCCGACGAGCTGATGGTGGCCGGCACGCGCGTGCCCGAGGCCGACTGTAGCGACGCCGACAGTCTCACCGTCGCCGAGATCGAGGGCCGTCGGCAGATCCGGGCGATTATGGACATCATCCGCGACGAGATCGACGACTGCTGCGGCGCGACGCTGTCGGCGCTGCCGGCGACGATCGGCGTCCGCGAGACCCGCCACGCGACGTGCCTGCACACGCTGACCGAGGAAGAGGTGTTGCACGGCGTTCGGTTCGACGACGCCATTGCCAACGGTTCGTACCGGGTCGACGTGCATCACTCGACGAAGGGCGGACTGACCTTCCGCTACCTCGACGGTCGCCAGGAGTACGTCGTGCCCGGTGAGCCGAGGGTGGATGGACGTTGGCGCGAGCCGATCGAAAAAGATCCGACGTTCTATCAGATTCCGTACCGATCGCTCGTGCCCAAGGGCGCGCGGAATGTGCTGGTGGCTGGGCGACTGATCGATGCCGACCGCGGCGCTTACGGGGCGATCCGTGTGATGGTCAACTGCAACCAGACGGGCGAGGCAGCCGGCACGGCCGCGGCGATGGCGTTGGCAGACGGCGTGACGGTGCCTGAGGTGAATACGGACAAGCTTCGGGCGGTTCTCGCGGAGCATGACGCGATTATCATCTAGGATATGTCGGCAAAAGCGCTCGCGAGATACGGCCCGAACACTGGCGGACAAGCCGCCAGTGGCACCGGAGCGCGATCGTGATCTAGAGACGGGGCCGCGATGGGCCGTCATTCCGCCAGACTGAAGGCACAGGTACATGGGTAAGATACTGGGCATCGTCGGCAGTCCGCGTCGAAACGGCAACACACACATGCTTGTCGAGCAGGTGCTGGCGGGGGTGGCGGCCAGAGGCGCGTCGGGCGAGACGCTGTTGCTGGGCGATCTGACCATCCGCGAGTGTGACGGCTGTCATGCGTGCTGGGCGGGCAAGCCGTGCCCGAAACAGGACGACATGAACGAGGTCTATCCGCGGATTGCCGAAAGCAGCGCGATCGTCTTCGGCACGCCCGTGTATTGGTATGGCCCGACGGCGCTGATGAAGGCGTTTCTGGATCGGTTCTGCTACTTCAACTGCCCCGAGAACAGGAAGCTCGTTCGGGGAAAGGCTGCGGCGCTGGTCGTGCCGTTCGAGGAGCAGGACCCGCAGACGGCCGCTATTTTGGTGGCGATGTTCGAGCGGTCGTTTGGGTATCTGGAGATGGACTTTGTGGAGACTTTGCTTGCCCCCGGCGTGACGAAGCCGGGCGAGGTTCGGCAGCAGCAGGATGTCATGGCACGCGCCCGGCGGCTGGGTGAGGAGTTGGGGCAGCGCGCGGCTGCCCTATAGACCGACCGTCTGCCATTGCGCCTGCGCAGTGCCGTACCCCTTCAGTCACTGGCTGCGCTATCCGTCGTGTTGCATCCGCTAGGTTGACGCTGTTCTGCCTGCCTGTACGCAAGCCCACTCTGCAAGAGACTTGGCAAACCGCTGTGAAACTGGGTCGTCGTACTGCTCGACAATGGCCCGGAAGTCATGAAAAGAAACAATGTCATCCCCGCTGCCGTTCGGCTGGACGTAAACGATGCGGTGTCGTGTGACCCGAGCCGTGACCCTGATCGACCGTGACGCCTCATTCGCGCCCTGCAGGTTCGGACGGGTCATGATCTCGCGGAAAGCCACAGGGATTTCAAGGAGATCCATACCTGCCAGGCGCTCGAATAGACAGAAGTATTTCCTCTTTGCACTGGTCGCGCCGAAGATGTCGAGCAAGCCCTCCAGCAGACGCACAAGCCCGACGTCTCTGGCGGCGGCCAGGTAGCTGTCTTGCTTGGGGCGTCGAGATGATTCCTCGGTTTTCAGCTCGACGAAGACGGCCTCAGCGCCATCTGTCGACAGGGCAAGGTAGTCGATCTTGAAGGACTTATTGATGGGGATGCGCGGATAGATTGTACCAATGCGTACGGGCAACTCGGGAACGAGCGCAGTGCGAACGGGGAAACCAAGCTTGGCCTCAAGCACCCGCGGGAGATACAAGGAGAAGAACAGATCGGCGCGGCGCTCAAGCTGGTAGTTGGGCAGATGGCGCCACGCATCCATGCGGTCGAACAATTGGTCAATGAGTTTCATGGCTGTCCTTGATTTCGGCCATGGGGGCCATCACGCGGGCAACTCCGCCGGACCCCCGGCACCGCATTCGACACTCTTTAAGGCACACGAACAACGCGTGATCATGCCCTGTCGGAAACGTAACTGCAATATGGCAAAGGATACTTTGCCCTGTGCTGTCGCGTGTCCGCCAGATCCCGAGAAGGACCTGGGCCCCCCGTCCTAACTAGAGCACTACGCTCGCAGGCCATGACAGTTCGAACGAGCAGGCATCTACGACCCGGAAAACCACTTCTGTATCAACCCCGTCCTTCTTGACAGGGATCGTTCCCTCAAAAGGAACCTCATCACGAAAGGACGCCAGCGAGACAAGGTGAGCGAAAATGGTCGGCACATCCTCAGCATCTATGCTGACCATGTCCCACCACTGACGCTTCGCCTCCTCCCATTCATTCAGACCAAAGAACCGCATGAACGGTTCTTTGGTCTTGGCGTCGACGCCCTGTGCCCAGATCAGCATGCCATCGCGCACGGTCTGAGCAAGCACGGCCTCCACGAGCTGGTGAGCGTCCCAGGCACTGAGCGGCCGATGCAACTTGCGGCATCTGAAGTCCTTGCTATTGACCTCCAAGATCCGCCTACGCCGTCGGAACTTTCTGGTAATCGGCCACTTCATCAGCCACCTCATCTGCTAAGAACTCCTAACATAATGCCCGTTCCAGGTGCCGATGACAGACCAGAGCACAGCGCATTGTGAGAAACGCATCATGAATATCGCCACGACGTTCGTAACGGATGCGCAGGCGTCGATCAGAAAAGGTTGTCAGGATGATTTTCTTAACATCGTCAGCAGCCCTGTCAACGGGGTCCGCCGCAATAGGACATCCGTTGGAAGCGTCCATCGCATCACCCGCAGAACATGGCCGCGCTTCGCCGCGGCGGGGCACAAGGCAGTCATCGTGTCCCCCAGGTCCAAAGAAGGACCTGGGCCACCCGTCAGACTCCCCGAGTGATTGTAATGGTACAGCTTGTCCCCACAGCAGGTCAAGATTGGTCTAGCCCACTCGTTGCTTTGGGCAGAGGACAAGCGACCGTAGCGTTGCCGATCATCGAGTCCCCCGCCCTCAGAGAGGACGGGCCACCCGTCGGGCCACGCGTCTCACGGCCGAAGCCGCCAGTGGCGCCCGAGCGCCGCTGTTATGTAGACTGCTCCCCCAACGACTCGCGGGCCTCTCGTATCACCGAGGCCGGATAGCCTTCTCGCTCAAGCAGTTTGATCGCATTGCGGGTATCAGCAGGACCCGGGTGGAGGCGGTAGTCGAATACCGTCTCGCCGCCGCGGAAGCTTTCGCCGAAATGGTAATTCGCCGCTACACCCGTCGCCAGGTGTGTCAGTCGCCTCTCGTGTGTGGCTACCAAGAAGAAGTGCGGCGACTGCATCAGGTGTCGCACCACCGCCAAACTCGCAGCGGAGTGCTCCTGCGAGCTCGTGCCACGAAGCGGCTCATCGATCAGGCCAAGCAGAATCTGCCCATCGTCGGGCGGCATGACCATGCGCCGCAACTGACGGACCTCGGCCAGGAAATAGCTTTCGTCCCTCGCGAGATCATCCTTGGCCCGCAGATCGGTCATCAACCGCAACGGCATCCACGACATCCGGCGGGCCGTGACTGCCGAACCGATCTGGGCGAGCAGGACATTGGTGCCCACCATCCTGAGCAAGGTGCTCTTGCCGCCCATATTCAGTCCGGTGACGATCCATACCCGCGTGTCAGCCGAAAGCTGAACGTCGTTGGGCACTACCATGTCCGGTGGGATCAGCGGGTGAACGCCGCAGGCGATCGACAGATGCGCATCGCGAGTCGGCATCGGATAGCACGTCACCGGCTGCTCCCAGGCGAAGCACGCCAGGCTCGTCAACGCCTCGGTCTCGGCCAGGGCCGACAGGCCCGCGAGCAGCGCTTCTCGGTTGGGGACGGCGACCTTGAGGATCGACTCGGCCACATGGAGGTCGTAGAACCCAGCCAGGTTCATGAATACATGCATCGGGCCCGCAGCGTCCGCCCAGGGCAGCGCTCGGCATAGCTTGGGTAGCGATCCTCGCGCGAGGACGCGCTTGAAGCGGTCCCTCAGTGTTTCCAGTTCGGTCTCGGTCGGCAGGTCCAGCGCGGCTTGCCGTGCCGCCTCCAGGTAGCCTTGGGCTGCGAGGCCCACGTCCTTCCAGGGAGCCAGACAGCGTTTTAGCTCGCGCCTGACCAGCATGAACAGACCAGTGTTGATCAAGAATAAAAACACAACAACGGAAACGAAGCCGTACGCGCCGCCCAGCACCTTGGCTGCTGTCCAGAACATGAGCGGCACCGTCACAATCGACCACACACGCATCAGACGCGATCGAGACGGAGAAGATATTGCCTCGGCTTGGTGAATGGCGGCAATGAGCTTGTCCAACTGCTCGTCGCGATCGCGCAGCACCGCAGCGGCCGCCATCACCCGTAGTCGCTTCGCGGGGTTTTCCGACAACCATCGCACAGCCGCCTGACGCGCCAAGATGCGATCGACGCCCAGGCAGGGACGGTCCAATATCTGGCGAAGACGACGAGAGCCAATGGCCGTCGATGCTCTATTCAGCAGTCCAAAGACGCCCACTGGATCGGCGTACAGATCCAGGTCGTTGCGTTCCTGGTCAGCCAGTGCACACACATCGCCGGCAGCGAGTACCGGCGGTAGTCTGTTCAGTGAGTCTGCCTCGCGTGCCACCTTGTCTGGGGGCCGGATTCGTGTGACTGTTCCCCCAAATCGGTGCAGTGACTCTTCGATTATGGTCAGCAACCGGTAAATGAACTGGCGCTCGGCTTCCGCCCTACGGTGCTGATGCACCGACCAGCCGAACAGCAGCAGGCAGACGCCAGAGACCGAGACAGACAGCACGGTCGACAATCCGGGTAGAAGCCAGACGAGTGCCGCCGCCAAGAAGGTGGTGAGCCTGGTCCAAGACCACAACCGCTCGCGCCTGTGCCTGGTGGTATGCGACCGAACGGCATTGTTCCTCTGAGCGTCGAGCCATTGCCGGCGTCCGACGGCCACGACTGGATCGTCGCGCTCAGCGTGATCGTTCTCGAGAGTGGTCATCACCTGCGGCGCCTCAATCGAACGCTGTCAGCAGAGACGGGCAATCCCGTAACGCGCGGCACACAGTGCCTACGTCCCAGACTGTTAGCAATATCCTACCTGGATGGTTCGGTCCGCTGCAAACGGGGAGTGGAGCCTTGCTCTGATCCCCATCATCTCTTCCGGGGTCTGAACGTGCCCGATAATACCGCATTCGCTTGATACCCATGTGACTGGCGGAACAAGAAAAGGTGTATCGCCCATGACATCACAGCCGCAGAACATGGCCGCGCTTTGGTTCGGCTGAGCTCACCATCGAACCCGCGAGCCCATGCCACCCGAGAAGACGTTGAGCGCGCTTTCGGCCAGCGTCGGCGCCCTAACTCATCGTAATGGTACTTCTTGTCGGCATTGGCGGTCAAGATTGGATCACGTCAACGCATTTCGACCCTTGCTAAGGCGAAGCAAGGATGGCTCGTCCGTGGGCTCATCGAGTCCCCCCCCCGCCCTTAACAGGACGGGCCACTCGACCCTTTCCATGAGTTGTTGAGCGGGTCACACGGCAGAAGCGATGGGGCGCCCGACTAGAGTGCGAATCGTGTGCCCCAGGTCCGAAGAAGGCCCCGGGGCACCCATTTCACCGTCGTCGATTGCGTGTGCGGCGCGGGGCAAAGGTGCAGAACGCCCCGACGGTGAGCAGCGGAAGAGCCACGCCGTTGCCGCAGCCCCTGGGCAACTTGTCGGGTATCCTGTTGGCGGGTACGAGCCGCACGCAATCGGAGCCGGCGAATAGCTCGCCGGTCTCGATACTGCCTATTACGGTGAGTGAAACGATGTCATCGTCCGGCAGGGAATCGCCACTCAGGTTGGCCACGATTTCCTGCGTGCGGAACTTCAGTATCAGGTCAAGCCATCCGTCGCCGTCCAGATCGTGACATTCGCAGGTCTCGCCCTCGACGGGGGTGCCGACATCCTCGAAGCCCACCCTTTGGGGAGCCACGCTGCCGGCGACACCCTCGCGGACCAGCAGGATCGTGTCGGGGTCAACGGTTAGCACATCAAAATCCTCTGTCCCCAGGATGGCGACCGGGAGCATGCCCCTGCTCTTGGGATTGAACGGGTTCGGGCAGGAGCCGGGCTTGATGTCGACGAAGACCGATATCTCACCGGCGTCTTCGGGGCCCCATTCGACGATGTACTCGCGCGAAAAGACGCCCCACTGATCGTTCCAGAAACCGTATCGGCCGTCGCTCGAGGTTTGATACATCTCGACACGGTCTTCTGCCGCGATCGGCCAGTTATTGGGTTGGCCAGGCCACCAATGCGCGTAAACCCAGCCCTCGTCGTACGGTGGGTAGGGCACCTCGATGCCTTGCCAACCGCCGTCGGGCTCCTCGAAATTTGGATCGTCTTTGTCCTGCCATCCACCGATCCAGACCGGCAGGCGGGCCTCTATCGGCGGGGCGAGAATGAACGCCTCGATGAAGGCCTGCTCGTCGGCGGACGTGATGGTGACCAGGTGGCCGAACACACCCGAGCCGGGCGGCCATTCCATTGCTTCGGCCGCTGCCTTGGCGTCGGCCCACGACAGCGGACGGGACACCCGCTGGTAGTAATGCCCGTTCGCGCCGGCACCGTCGATCCACTGCAATGGCTCGGCCAGGGCAAGCGAGGATGCAAGATTCAACGCGGCGAGAACGGTCACGGCCATTACCAAGGCAGACATGTGGCGGTAACGCATGACTATCCTCCTTACGATAGAGGCCTTGCCGACGTGTCCAGCCCTTTGCCGCACCCCATCGCCGCGAAACCGGCAGAGGACACGCTTCTTCGGTGTCTCTCCACCCGGTCAGCGGGCAGACGACAAGGCCGTTTTCGGCCATGCCGTCACTATCAGGCTACGATTCAACCGCGTGAAAGGCAAAATACACAGTTTGGGTACGTTGCGAATAGTATAGGGCTCTTGGCGAGGGTGCGGGCTGTCATGGCTTGGTGGCTGCGCGGTTGCGGTTATATCGGACTCGCGGGCCCGAACGACCTGGGCCATCCGTCAGCACTTTTCGCCAGCGTATTCAGCTCTGCTCCTCGGTCTTCTGCCAGATCGTGATCAACCTCATGCTCTGGGAGGCATACGAAGAGCCGTCGTAATCGCCATGGGCTCCGGCGAGGGTGAAGCCGATTCGGTGCATGATCGCACGAAGCTCGGGTAAGGTGTAGAACCTCAAGTCCCAGCCCGATTCGGTGCGAGCGTTTTGGTGCTCAAGAACGGAACGTCTGCTGAGTACGCAGCTCGCCGGATCGAAGGTGGTCTCGTAATGGTGCACACGACCGTCGTCCAGCTTCTTCGAGCCCTTGTGCCGGCCGGCTCCAAAAAACTGTGCCGCCCAGAAGACGTTCGCCTGATCGAAGAAGAAACTTCCTCCGGGTTTGAGGGCCCGCCACATCCGGCGGATGATGTCAGCGTTGACGTCGTCTGCGTAGAAGGCCAGGGAACTCGACATGGAAAGGACAACGTCGAACTGGTCGGTGAAGTCCAATCTGCGCATATCTGCGAGTTCGAACGTGACGTCCAGATTAGCGTTGCCGGCTGCTTCGTTCGCCTGCTCGACGTAGTCCGGCGATTGGTCGTATCCGACGACGGAGTATCCCTCATCAGCCAGAATGATTGCATGGCGTCCGTAGCCACACGCGAGATCCAGAATCTTGTCTTCGCGCTTCAGGGGGATGGCTCTCTCGATAAAGGCGACCTGGGACGGCGCTTCGGACTCCTTGTAGAAATCCGTAACGGCCTGGAACTGTTTTGTGTAGTAGGACTCGTGAATGGCCATACACGCTTCCTTTTTGTGACGTGGCTTATCCCCCACCCTTTGCTGACGCAAAGGATGGGACACCCAAGCACTGTTCAAGAACAGTGCCACACAACCCAAACACTGGCGGACAAGCCGTTCGGCTAAGCAGTTCGGCCCTGAGCTCACTGCCGAAGGGCTCACGGCCGAAGCCGCCAATGGCACCTGAACGCAAAGCACTGCTCAAGAGCAGTGCCACACGGCAGAAAGTCGGGCACCCATCGAAGCGTCTACCCCGCTAGTGGAGGTCGTACTGGCGGATCATCTGGCCGATCCGGCGGAGCACGTGCTGCTCTTGGGGGTGGATGTCGCCAAAGGGACGCGGGCCGACGTTCAGCAGGAACACCGCATTTCTCGACCGCGCGGCTCGGTACGTGTGCAGAATCTCGTCTGCGCTCTTTACGCAGTGATTCCATGGCTGGTACGACCAGCCGGTGTTGAGGTTCCACCAGCAGGCCGTCGGCTTGTCGCCGATCTCGGTGCAGTTGAAGCCGATCTTGTTTTCGCCCGGCAGGTCCAGCTCCCAGACCTGATAGTCCTCGCCCTTGAGAGGTAACACGTGCGTGTTGTTGGTGACGACGGCGTCGGGTTGCAGGCTGTGGATCAGGTCGCACGTGCCGGCCAGGTCCCACGGGCCGCCCGGGGCGAAGTACTCAATCTCGTCTCCTTCGAACTTGTTTCGCGGCCAATAGCCGTCGAAGACGACACCGGCAATCTCGCCGAAGCGCGTACATAGTTCCCTCAGTTGGTTCTGGTAGTACTCAACGTAGCGTGGCCAATCCTGGCGGTAGGCCGGATGCGTCCAGTCGACCAGCGAGTAGTAGAAATGAAGACCGAGGCCCCGCTCGTGCAATGCGTCGGCCAGCTCGGCCAGTACGTCGCGCCGAAACGGCGTGTTGGTGATCTTGAAGTCGGTGTGGGCCGTATCCCACATGCAGAAGCCGTCGTGATGCTTGGACGTGATGAGCAGGAACTTCTGACCGGCCTCGACCATCAGGTCGGCCCATTCGTCGGCGTCGAACCGGACGGGGTTGAATTTCGCCATCCGCTTCTGATAGGTGGCTAGTGGGATGCGATCGTGGAAGTAGATCCACTCATTGCCGCTGGCGCTGAGGCAGTACAGTCCCCAGTGCGCCGATAGGCCGAACGCCGATTCCTGGAAATGGCGCAGACCTTCGGGCGAGACCTGCAACTTCGCGCCGCTTGTATCTTCGACCTCGTAATCGGGACTCCTCTTCATGTTTGCTTCCGCCAAAAAAAACAGGAATACCAACGATCCGCGCTGCGCGGTTAGTATACGGCACGACGGTAGCTATGCTATGGCTCTCGATGAGGGCCACCCGGTGTCCCCCAGGTCCGGAGAAGGACCCGGGCCACCCGTCCGTTCGTCAATTCCCCAAGCATGGCTCACCTAGGCAGCACTGCTCAAGAGCAGTGGCACACGGTTCAAGCTTTACGTAATTGGCACTGTTCAAGAACCCGCCGCGGCGGGGCACACGGCCGCCCGCCCACACGGCGGAAAGGATGGGGATACCCAGGCAAGCAACCTCAATGACTTGGCTGAGACTCAGGTTGGTGCTCCGCCGGTTGAGTTGTCAGAGGTTCAACCGCTGTGAGTTCGTCCGACTCGATCAGCAGCGCGAGCAGGCGCTCGGCCACGGGATCGAACTGGTCTGCTGTGCCGGGGTCGAGACGTCCGGTCAATGGAATCTGGCACGCCAAGACATGCCCCTTGCCGTAGTCGCGGCGGGCGAGCGCCCAGTCGGGTTGTTCGGCACTGGTGCCGAACCCGACGATCATGGGAGTCCACACCGACGGTTGGGCGGCGGTGGCCGATGCGGCTTGATCGGCGTCGGGGGTCAGCTTGGCGCCGGGACCGGTCTGTTCAGTCTCGACGGCTTCTGCGTCGGGATGCAGGCCGACCCTTAGGGCCTCGTTCTCCAAACCGTTGAGCCGAGCGTAGTCGGCGGCTGGGCCCAGAATCGACTCGAAGCCGGGTTCGGTAAACACGTTTTCGAGGGCGACCTGAATCGGTCTGGCGGTGACGCCGTCCAGGGCCTGGCGCATGTTTTCCTGCATGCGGTCGGCCTGCCACGCCTGCTGCTCGAGCACCACCATCCGACAGCCGTTGGCGATGCGATTTGCCATACTGAAACCATGGGTCCGGGCCCGCTCGTCGTATAGACGTCCTTCGGCAATGAGGATCACGTCGGGGCGTTTGTCCAGGTAGGGCAGCACCACGCGATGGCCGCGACGACCAAGCCAATCGGCCAGGCGCCCGTCGGTCTCCACAACGCCCACGACACGGGGACGTTTGAGGGCTGGCAACGGCGGGTACACGCGCAGCGGCCTCAGGCTGATGGCCACCGTTTTCTGATCGCCCTTCTTGCGGAGCACCGCCGCCAGACACGCGCCGCCTGGCGTGGCAGGTGCGGTCAGCGTGACTTTCTGCTGTCGGTGCGCCCATGCGCTCAGGTCGATTTCAAACGAAGTTCGGGCGAGCACCTTCACGCCGTCGGTCGCGCCATCCCAGTCGAAACCCGGGCGCCTATCCAGCAGCAGCACATCGACCTGCATGGGTCCGGCGGCAGCATCCGCGTCACTAATCACCCACACAGGAACGTTGAGCGTGCTGCCGGCTACCACGTGGCGGCGGCTCCAATCGAGGCTGACAGCCATGGGGCTGTAGGCATTCCGCAGGGCGTGGTAGCCCGGCCCGCAGTCAGCGTCCTGACCGGTCTGAGAAGCGCGACCATATGGAATGCCGTACGGCATGATGATGTCGAACCGGGCCCGTCGCATGGCTTCGGTGTGTTCCATGAGGATCTGGGCGACGTCGTTGCGGAATTCATCTGAATCGTGCGGCGGCTCGTGCCGGCCGTACCAACGGTACCCGCCGGAGAACGCGCCGTATTCGGTGCAGCCGGTCAATCGGTCGGGATAGACTCGGGCCAGGTCAAAGATCAGCCGGTCCAGATGGGCGTACGTACCCCACCACAGGCCGGCGAAATCGTGCTGGTCGGCGATCTCGGGCGTGATGTCGGCCGACAGCATGACCAGGCGAGTGGGGTCGACCGACTTGACGAACGGGACGAGACGCTGGCGCTCCCAATCGCCGAAGCCGTTGCCCTCGTTCGAGGCCGACCAGCCGACGACGGACGGGTGGTTGAAGCGGCTGGCGACCAGGCCCGCGGCGTCGCGCTGCAGGTTCTTCCAATAGTCCGGCAGGTCGTACGGGCTCTCGTCGCCCTTGATCTGCACGTCGGGGAAGTTGGGGAACTCAGGAAACACGAGAATGCCGTTGCGGTCGCACAGGTCGAGCCATCTTCGCGGCAACGGATTCATGTGGCTGCGAAACGCCACCGCGTTCATGGCCTTGAACAGCCGGACTTGGACGGCGTGCAGCCGATCCTGGTCGTCCCACATGTTCAGCAAGCTGTACATAACCAGCTCGGTTGCGCCGAACAGGGCGAGCCGCCGGCCGTTGAGGTAGAAATTGCCGTCCTTGATCGTCACCTCGCGAAAGCCAAACACATCGTCGCGCACGCAGGCAACTCGTCGGTCGTCGGCCTGTTCGAGCCAGACCACCATGCGATGCAGTACCGGCGCATCCGGCGACCACAGCGATGCGCCCGACGCCTGAATGTCCTTCAGCTCGACGGTGACACTTTGGTTGGCGTCAAGCTGCACGGCCTGACGTCGCACGGCCGAGACGGCCGTCGTTCCGTCGTCGGTGATCACCTGCGCGGCGATCGTGCCCTGCCACGGGGCAGGACCGGCCGTCACACGAGTGGACAGGTCGCACGAAGGTCCGGCTGCAGTGGGCACGATCCGCAGCGGTTCGATCCGAGCGCCGTCATACAGGCGAAGGTACACCTGTCCGGGAATGCCGCCCTCCTTGAGGCCGAACCAGTGCCCGGCCCCGATGGGGATCTGGATGTGCTTGCCCTGGTAGCGCTCCAGCGCCGCCCAGCCGCGGGCTTTGACCTCAAGTTGGTTGACTCCGGGCCTGGTCAGCTTGCTCACGTCGAGGACGACGGGCGAGTAGCCCAGATCGTGCGATCCAGCCGATTGACCGTTGACCAGCACCTGACCGCCCCACCGGATCATGTCAAATTCCAGCACGGCCCCCGCATGGTCGGTCGGCACGTCGAACGTCCGCCGGTATGTGCCCTGCTTCCAGTTGAGGACCTCTTTCCATCCGACCTGTTGGCCTTGCGGCGTCTTTCCCCAATAGCCGGGCACCGGGGCGGGTTGAAAGTCGGTCGAGTCTTCGGGAGCGAACTGCCATGTTCCGGACAGAACCTGCGTCCACTCGGCCGGGTCGGGGGCTTCTACGGGGTGCGCGGCGCGGGCCGTGTTACAACACAGCATCAGGCCGAGCGCGATCAGGCAGCAGTACAGTCGCAACTTGGTGCCGGACATCGGCAGTCCTCCTGTAGGTCAGAACGGAGCCTGATGATACTGACGGTCCGGCTTGGCCGAAAGCAGTGGCGACGGATCGCCTCCTGGCCGACACCTTTGCGCTCGGCCGCATACCGAAGCGATTCGCTGTCCCCCAGGTCCAGAGAAGGACCCGGGCCACCCGCCTTTTCACGGGCAGTCGTTGGCGTTAGAGTGTTGGTCGCTGCGCAGGGGGAGCGCCGTATTCGTGGATTTCACATGACGGAAATCCTTCACTGTCGCGACCTGGTCAAGCAGTACGGCAGCATTACCGCTCTCAAGGGGATTACGCTGTCGATCGAGCCCGGCGTGGTGGGGCTGCTGGGTCCGAACGGGGCGGGTAAAAGCACCCTGATCAGCGTGCTGCTGGGGCAGGTGCCGGCCACGTCGGGCCGGGCGCGGGTGCTGGGATTCAGTATCCGACGGCAGCGGCGGCAGATTCGGAGGCGTATAGGATTTGTCCCCGAAAACGATTGCCTCATTCCCGGTCTTAGCGGGGCCGGGTATGTGCACTACGCCGGGAGGCTGGCGGGCATGTCGCACGCCGACGCCATGCAACGGGCCCACGAGGTGCTGGACTACGTGGGTCTGGGCGAAGCCAGGTATCGCCCTGCCGAGCAATACTCCAGCGGGATGAAGCAGCGGCTCAAGCTCGCGCAGGCGTTGGTGCACGATCCCGACGTGCTCTTTTTGGACGAACCCACCAACGGCATGGATCCCGAGGGGCGACAGCTCATGCTCTCGTTGATCACCGACCTGGGTCGAGCGGGGATCAGCCTGCTCATCTCCAGTCACCTGCTGCCGGATGTGGAGCGAGTGTGTCAGCGCGTGGTCATCATGGGCAACGGCGAGGTGCTAGCCACCGGGGACATTGAGCAGTTGAGACGACCTCACCCGACTCTATACACCGTCAACTTCGAAGGGTCGGGCGAGGCGCTGCGCCAGTCTCTGGCCAAGCGACGGGTGGCCGTCCAAAGCCAGGCAGAACGAGTGGTTACCGTCGAGCTGCCGGCGCCGGAGACGCAGACGCTGATTCTGGAGGCGGCGCGCGAAGCCGGTGCGCCGATACGTGGCCTTCACCCCCGGCGCAGCTCACTGGAGGAGGCGTTCATGGCCGCGATCCAAGGGCAGCAGAATCGATGAGCGTTAAGACGATGAACGGTTCCCATCGGTACGAGCGTTGGTCGGGCCGGCTTGGCGGCAGGCGGTGGGTGTGGCCGGCGATCGTACGGGTAGGGGTGCGCCTGGCAAGCAAACGCGCCTCCACGCGCCTCATCCTGCTGGCGAGCACCGGATTCGTGGTCGCGAGCTGTGCCATCTTCTACATCCTGTCGATCTTGGAGGCTTTGGGCAACAGGCCGGAGTTCAACGAGCTGTACGGAGTTGTCCAGGTCCTGCTGGGAGTCGACCTGCGCGGCCTGGCGCGAATGGGCGAACATCGAGAGGCGCTCTGGCGGATGGTGTTCATGATCATGCTGAAGGGTCAGTTGGCCTGCGCGATGGTCGTCATCGCGCAGGTAGGCCCGGGTCTGATCGCCAACGACCTGCGGTCGCGAGCGCTGCCGATCTACTTCTCCAAGCCGATCACGCCGCTGACCTACCTTCTCGGAAAGTGGGCCGTCGTGGCGGCCTTCATCGGCACGGTCACGTTGCTGCCGAATCTGGCGTCGCTGATGCTCGGCACACTGATGACCGGCGGCTTGGGCTCGTGGGGGCAGACGCTCGGTCTGGCCTGGGACTTGGTGGTTCTGGATGTGGGGATCATGATTGTCGGCGGGGCGGTGATTCTGACGTTGTCGGCGGCGAACGCCGATCGGCGGTACGTCACCGTGGGGTGGCTGGCCCTCTGCCTGCTGCCGATGGTGGCGCAGGGGGTCCTGGACGATGCGCTGCCGTCGAAATCGACACAGGGATTTCTGGGCAGCGTATCGCCGTATCGTGACGTCACCGTCCTGGCGGACTGGCTGTTCGACATGGAGGCAGCTTACGAAGGTATGGCGCTGCCGTCGGGGGCGGCCAAGTCGGTGCTGAGCCACTCGGTCGATCCGGTCTATCCGGCTGTGGTGCTGGCGGCGGTGACGTTGTTTGCGGCGATGCTCTGTTACCGGCGAGTGATGCGCATGTCTCGCGCTGCGGCAACGTTGTAAGGAGTCGAGCGTGGCGGTCATCGAGCTTGACGGTTTGTCGAAGTGGTATGGCGAGGTGATCGGCCTGAACAACGTGACCGTATCGGTGGGCGGCGGCATCACCGGTCTGGTGGGTCCCAACGGCGCGGGTAAGAGCACATTGATGAAGCTTGCCACAGGGCAGCTTCACCCGAGTGCGGGGACGATCCGGGTGCTGGGGCGGCGGGTGTGGGACAATCCTTCGGTCCTCTCGCAGATCGGATACTGCCCGGAAGGAGATGTGTTCTGGCCGGAGATTACCGGCCGGCGGTTCGTGCAATTCCTGGCGCGGCTCTCGGGCTTGGCCGGCGCCGCGGCACGGTCGGCGGCGCGAGAAGCAATCGAACAGACCGGTATGACAGAGCATATGGATCGCCCGATCCGCGGATACTCCAAGGGCATGCGTCAGCGGATCAAGATCGCCCAGGCACTGGCCCCTAGGCCAAGGCTGCTGATTCTGGATGAGCCGCTGGCCGGCACCGACCCGGTGGCCCGGCACGAGCTGACCGAGCTGTTCCGTCGTCTGGCAGCCGACGGAGTGGACATCCTGATCTCCAGTCACATCCTGCACGAGGTCGAGGCGCTTACGCAGCAGATGTTGATGATTGCCCACGGCCGCATCGTCGCCGAGGGTGAACTGCGCACGGTTCGCCGTCACATGCAAGGTCGCCCTCACGCCATTCGGGTTGTGGCCGACGACCCACGGCGACTCGCCGCCGAACTTTCGCAGATAGAAAGCGTCACCGGACTGCGTATTACCGAGCCGGACACGCTGATCATCGAAACGACCTTGCCCGAGCAGATCTACGATTGCCTGGGGGAGTTGATTCTACACGATCAGATGAAGGTGCGAGAGATCGCGGCGGCCGACGCGGGGCTCGAAGCGGTGTATGACTATCTGACGCGGGGCAGCGCGTTGGGGTAAACCACTCGATGATTCGCTCGATCACAGCTTTGTTCGGATTCAGCGTTCGCCAGACGGTGTTCAGCCTCAGGATCTGGGTTACGCTCCTGTTGCTGGCCGCACCCAGCGGGTTGACCTTACTGGCCCGGTATTTCGAGTCCGCCGCACGATTGCAGGCCGTGTGGGAGCGCTACCACGGCTGCATGCAATACCTCATGTTCATGCTGGTGATCCCGTTGGTGTGCATGCTTCACGGAACAGCGATGATCGGCACCGAAGCGGAAGGCGGGACATTGGTATACCTGCTGACCCGCCGTCTGCGGCGCGCGGTCGTGTTGCTGGTGCGGTTTGCGGCGACCGCCCTGGTGCTTGTACTGCTGCTGGAAGCGGCCACGTGTGTGCATCATCTGTGCGCGGTCGGTGGCGTGGACATCGAATCGCTTGGCGGCCCGCGGCAATCGTCGAGCGGAGCGCCATGGCGGCCCGCCGGCGAGCTTGCAGCCTATCTGTGCGTGGTGCCGATGGGGGTGGTGTCGTACCTGGCGGTTTTCACGCTAATCGGTTTGGCCGCGAAGCGCCCGATCACAGTCTCGATTATCTATCTGGCGGCAATCGACCTGGCGGTCGGGAGTCTGCCGGTAGGAGCCCGGATGTATACCATCTCCGATCAACTTCGCAGGACCATGCTCGATGCCATGCCGAAGCTTGCCGGACTCTACAATCTGCCGGGCGACCTCCACGCACTGCTCTATCCGCCCGGGTCGACGGGAACCGGCGCGTTGGTCTTCGTGACGCTGGTCGCCCTGCTGCTTTCGTGCGTTCTGATTACCGTGCGGGAGTTGGCGGCGGCCGAACTGGCTCGCGAATGAGTCTGCGAGGACACGCCTGCCCTGATGGGCGCGATGCATCTGCGGCGCACACGCGTTCATTGTCCGCCGTCCGTTCAAGCGATGGTTTCGGCCTGTAACGCAAGCTTCCTCGATCAACACTTCCGATGTGATTGGCAAGAGCAATTGGCGGCCGGGCCTAGTACTACAACGCTAGATGATACGTCGGCCTGGGACACTGGTCGATCCTCAAGAAGCCGGCCAGAGAAGCGTTCAGAGGGTGTTTTGCGTCGATGCAGAGGTGTCGGGCACCTGCTGCTGGCTTGGCCGACATCGCTGAGCGGATCTAACACTCTATACGACAAGATGTTACGGGCACGCCGGGATCCGTCTTAGCGTTGTAGTGCTAGGCCAGGCCTGCCAGCATGGTTCGGGCGCCCAAGTGGCTTGGGTTGAGGCGGACGGCTTGGCGGAACTCGCGCTCGGCTTCGATGGTGTCGCCTTGCCCCAGCGCCGCCAGGGCGAGCAGGTAGTGACCCTCTGATTCCCTGAGAGGCGCAGCCTGCCAGGCGCCGAACTTCTCGAAGAAATCCGCCCCCGATTCGTCCGAGAGCACCCGGCGGCCGAGATCGACAAGCTCACCAAAGCACCGGGCCGCTTGCTCAGGCCGGCCGAGCTTGCGGTGGCAGAGTCCCTGGTAGTAACAGAGATGCGTGCCTTTCCGCTCGATCTGCACGGCCCGTTCGAACGCGGCGCGGGCCTCGGTTGTATCGCCTGTCGCCTCGAAGGTCGTACCGATCAGCCAGAAGACCTCCGGCTCGCGGCCGCCGTCTTTGGGTCGGCCTGCCTCGAAGTTCGCCGGGTACTGGAGGGCGGCCTGGTACTCACGCAGCGCGTCGGCGTGTCGGCCTGCCCGCGCCAAGGCCTGGCCCTTCAACAGGTGTGCGTCGACGTAGACATCGTGCACGGCATACTCGCCGCCTTCCCACACGTGGAAGTGCCGCGCGACCAGCAATGCCAGAGCGTGGTCGTATTGGCCCAGGAGCACGTGCAGCCGGGCCTGCCGCAGCAGACACTCATCTCGCCTTGCCACCACGTCGCTACGGGCCTCTAACCGGGCGAGCCGATCTGCCGGGTCGGCGCCGTCGGCCTCGGAGAGTTGGTCCAGCTCGAGCAGCAGGCGAGGATCGTCCCCGTCCACGTCGACGGCCCTTTGCATCGCGCAAATCGCCCTGTCGTTGTCCGAGTCGATGCGGGCATAAGCCAGCGCCAAGTTGCGGTGTACCGTTGCGAAATTGTCGTCGAGGTCGCACGAGCGCTCCCAGGCTTCGATGGCCCGGTCCGGCTGGAGGTCATACAACAGATTGCCCAAGCAGTAGGGCGCCCGGCTATCGTCGGGGCTTTGCTCCATCGCGGCGGTCAACCAACCGATTACCTCCATGCAATGCGGGAAGCAGCAGTCGGCCGGCATGCGGGCTGCCAGGCGGCGATGCTCGCCGGCCCGGTCGACTTGCCCCTGCCGCTGCCAATAGTAGGCGAGGGCATAGTGGACCGTCGGGTCGACAGACCCAGCATCGGGCCGACCCACCGTCAGCCGCGAGAGCACCTCGATGGCTTCGTCCCACAGTTCGCAAGCTTCGTAGTCGCAAGCCAACTCCAGGTACGACTGGACGTCGTCGCGCATCAGTGCGGCCAGATTTTCTCGATCACGCCGCGCGTCATCGGCATTGCCGCGGTCGGTTTCGATGAGAACACGCTCGTTGTGCGCCCAGAAATCGAGTGGGTCGAGTTGCAGGGCGGCCTCGGCCATGGCCATGGCCTCGTCAAACCGACCGGCCTCGCGCAGCAGGACAGTCTTGAGATTCATCGCGGCGGGGTTGAGCGCGTTGCAGAGCAGAGACTGCTCGACCGATTGGCGCGCGGCGGCACCATCTCCGGACGCCAAGGCCATCTGCGCCAGTGCGTAGTGGCTTGCCGCGCGAAACGCGTAGCTCCAGGCCGCATAGCTGAAGGCATCTGTGGCGCGATCCGTCTGTCCCTGGCCGCGCAGCGCCACACCAAGGTAATACAGCGCTTCCCCGTCACGGGGATGGGTGTAGTTGCGCGTGAGCCGATCGACCGCTGTGCGGAGCCTGGCCTCGGCATCGGCGAACAGACCCCGCTTGCAGTAGCGGATACCCAAAGCGGTATTGGCACGCACATCGCCGGGGTCGCGGTGAAGGGCCTCATGGTAGTAGGGATCCGGCTCCATCGCCGGGCTGTGGAATTGCTCGAGACGCATACCCGCCAGGTACAACTGCTCGGCGGTCGGCACCTCTTGCGGAGGTGCCGGCGGCTCGACCGGTTTCGGGACCGGCGCGCCCTTGGTGGGGGTCGGCCGGTAGCGGATTAGCTCCGAGCCGCTGGATGCAAGCAGCACAGTTTCTGTGGCGTCCGGCCGGGCACCGCGCGGCAGCGGCACGTGGACGACGAAGGGCTTTTCGGGGGAGACGGTTGCGGTTTGGCGAAACAGTTCGCTGCCGGCGGTCCGCAGCAAGACCACCGCGTTGCGCTGCTCGGCCGTGGTGTTGACGGCCAGGCGCACGCCGCCAGACGGGGCGGCCGACAGGTGGACCGCCGCGTCGCGGTTGGCGGCAGAGACACCACCCAGGTCACGGACGGGGTACCAGTACTGCGTCACCGTCTTGGTTTCATACGGCTGAATCCAACTGTAGTCGGGCTGGTTGTCGGAGTAGGCGCCGGCCATCAGCTCGAGGTATGGCCCGTCTTCGTCGGTCAGGATTCTGTCCCAAGCCTGGCCCCGCGGTCCGCTGCCGAAGGTGAAGAACTTCTTGCCGGGCACGGCCCGATGGTCGGCCACGTGGACGATCCCGGCTTGGCGCCCGTGATCGTAGCCGCCGAAAAAGTCGTCCTCGTAGTTCCACGCGAAGATCGACAGCGGATCGGGATGGTTCTTCCACCAACTGACGTCCACGCCGGTATAGTCGATCTGGTCGTAGGCGCCGTCGGCGATCGGCCAGCGGATGAACTCGCACTTGGCGTGCTGCGTGCCGTATTCGGTTGTCGGCGGGAAGATCACCTGGTAGTGCTCGTTGACGTGCACGGCCACGTTCGTGAAGCACAGCAGGGAGTGCACATACGGCGTGCGGTTGAAGATGCGCGTGGTGACCTCGAGGTAGGAGCGGTCGGGGTGAATCGTCAAACCCACGACCCATTTCATCCGGTGTCGAAGCTCGATCTCACCGATCCAGAGCGTCTTGCTTCCACCCGGACCTTCGGCGATGCGGCAGTGCACGGGCATGAACGTGGTCGGACGGTGATGGTGGGGGATGTTCCATTCCACTCCCCCGGAGATCCAGGCGCCGAGCATGCCGATCAGGGCCGGCTTGATCACGTGCTGGCGATAGATGAAGTCGTAGCCGTTGGTCTTATCCTGCCCCGAGAAGATCCGTCCGCCGATCTGAGGAAGCACGCAGAGCTGGATGTAGGGGTTCTCCAGGTAGACGGCCTGGTAGGTAACGTCTTCCCGCACGTCGCTGAGCTTGTCGAGCATCGGATAGGGGTAGGCTACACCCTTGGCGCCTTGGTAGCCGCGTCCCGTGTAGAAGATGGGATTCTTCTCGGGCTCGCCCACCCGGTACGTTGGGATCGTCAACGGCTCCTGCCGGATGATGGCCTCGGCTGCACTCATCGCCACACCTCTTGCTCCAGGCCCGATCGGGCGTGGTCGCCGCCGTGCTCCCAACCAACACACAAGCTGCCACACACCGAGGCAACAGGCAAGCCCTCAATCCAAATCAGCTCCGCAAAAACTGACGCCTGCCCTATTGGCCGTATGCGCCAGGACTCGGAATACTGCATGGCCCACGCGGTGCAGGGACACCCGCAGTATAGCCGGGCTCGCGCGGCGACGGTTTGCGCGTCCTTGTCGGTATGGACGCATCGGGCGACAATGACCCATCCTGGCTGAAGCGCTCGGCGGCTGCAGGAATATCGCCCGCCTTCGGACATGAAACACGGTACCGCAGGAAGAGAACCCAATGAACATCATCCTCGTCGTCATCGACACGCTCCGCTACGACTATATCGCGGCCAATGGCAACAACTGGATCCACACGCCAAACCTCGACGCCTTGGCCGAGCGGTCGTGGTGCTTCGACAACGCCTTCGCTGCCAGCTACCCCACGATCCCGCACAGGACCGACCTGCTGACCGGCCTGTACGGCGGGCCATTCCATAGCTGGCGCCCGCTTCCATTCGACGTGGCCACGCTGCCGCGTCTGCTGGCCGACGCCGGCTACGCCACGCAGCTTATTCACGACACGCCGCACCTGGTCAACGGCGGGCACAATTTCGACTGGCCCTTCCATGCCTGGACGTTTATTCGGGGCGGTGAAGTTGACCGGCCATGGATCGACGACTCGCAGATGGCCTGGCCCGACAACTGGGACCTGGACCCTGTGTTTGACTACGTGGGCCCACTGAAGGACGTCGAGCAGCGCTCGCACGTGGCGATCTCGTACACTCGCGCGAATCGCAAGCGAAGGTCGTATGAGGACTGGAACGCCGCGCAACTGTTCCTGACGGCCGCCCGATTCCTGCGCGACAACGCCCGGCGCGACAACTTCTTCCTCATGGTCGACAGCTTCGATCCTCACGAGCCGTGGGACGCGCCTCCGGAGTATGTGCTGAGGTACGACCACACTCCGGGCTACGACGGACGCTTCGACCCGCGCAGCCTCTTCTCGGGGCAGGCAGGCGAGCGGCCCGACGCCGCCGCGGACCGTCTGCGGGCGTTCTACGCCGCCAAGGTCACCTGGGTCGACAGGTGGTTCGGCGAACTGCTGCGGGCGCTGGAGGAAACCCATCTGCTGACCAATACGGCGATCGTTGTCACAGCCGACCACGGCACCAACGTCGGCGAGTGCGGGCAGTTCGGCAAGACATTCCCGATCAAGGATACCGAAGCCCACGTGCCGCTGATGATCTACGTTCCGGACGGCGGCAGCGGACGCAGCGACGTCTTCGCCCAGCCGCAGGACATCACAGCCACGATCCTCGGTCTCGGTAAGGCCGCCAAGCCGGACGACATCGACGCTTACGACGTGCTGGCGGCTGCTCGCAACGGGCAAGACTCACCGCGCCAATGCGTCATCTCGGGTCGCCATATCCACAACTGGGACGGCGAGGCCGATCAAATCCTGCTGACGATCTTCGATCGGCAGTGGCGGCTGGAATTCGCGGCGAGTCCACAGGCCAGCCGGCTTTACCGCCGGGATCAATACGAGGATGTAGCTGCGGGCCATCCGTCTGTCGTTCGCGACCTGCGGGCACGGGCACTCGATCAGGTGGGTCGCCGCGGCGCGCACCCCGACCTGCTGGCGTGGCTGCGAAGCGAAGGCCGTTCGCCCTTCCCTGCGGACCGCTGCCAAGACCCCGCGCCACCCGGCTACGCGCACTACTGGGACCACGCGTACCGGAAGTGGTAAGGCTTCGGCGCTCCCGTTATCACCGGTCGCGGGCGGCCGCGTCTCGGCGAGAGGCCCAGGGCTGCCGACAGTCTTCACACGCAGATCAGGGCGTGGGTTGCTTACGTCGCTTCGGTTTTCAGGTACAAGACGGCATCGCCCGCAAAAGGCGGCGTGAAGGTTCGGCGCGAGCCGCCATCGACGACACCGCCGACATGGGTCGTGCCTGCAGTGGGATCCAGCCACTCGACCGAATAGGACTTTTGCCCGATCGCCAGGTCGACCTCGAACGGGCCCGAATCCGGCTGGTAGATGAGATACTCCCGTCCCGGGTTTGCCAGGCAGTAGCCGGTCGTGGCTGACTGGCCTGCCGGCACCATCGACGCCAAGTCCATCCTGTCGGCAAGTGCCCGCGCGTAGCCCATGCTTCGGCGAACGGGCGGCCAGGTAGGGTGATCGCGGTAGTTGTTCGTATGCAGGTCCGAACCTTTGAGCGGCTCCCACGGATCCATCAGCAGGACGTTCAACCCTCGCGTGAAGCTCTTGAACACCCAGGCCTGTTCACCTCCGAGGCCCCAGATGTGGTCGGTGTCGCTCACGATCACCTTGCTGCCATCGGCGGCGGGCGGATTGGTCTGGTACGGCTGTTGGTCGGTGTGGTTGGGCGAAATCCAGTCGGCCGGACTGTCGAACACCACTTCGTTTCGTCCGCCGGGGTAGGGAACGGTCATGCCCACCGGGTGCTGCTTGGGCTTGCCGGCCTCGTACTGCTTGACGAAGCGTATCAAGTGGTACTGCCATTGGACGGCCTCGCTCGTGCCGTCGCTTTCGTTGCAGATTTCGTAGAGCACGTTATCCAGGTCGTTGACCGTATCGATGACAGCCCGCACGTAAGCTTCCTGGAGTCTCGTGATCGCCGGGATACGCAGAGACTGGATCGCCTTGCCCTGCAGCGTGCCGTCCGGGTCGCCGTCGACGTCGTTAACGTTGTTGGCGGCGTGAAAGGGGTGGCCGCGGTAGGGGTTGCGGGCGGAGACCCATCGGTCGGTGGGCTCGGGACCCTTGAAGCCCACGCTGAAGCCGTCGAAGAACTTCACAGCCACATAGATGCCGCGCTCGCCGGCTGCGATGACCCGGGTTCGCAGTCGCTCGAAGTAGGCCGGGTCGAAATGGGCCAGGTCGAACTTGGGCAGTCCGTCCAACGCCGTGCCCGGGCCGGTGCGAGCGTACGCCAAGGGATAGGCGAAGAAGCGACCGGTTCCGTCCCACGTTGCCCATCGCGCGTGCTCCCACGCCCAAAGGCGCATGAAGTTGTGGTTGTGCGCGACCATGAAGTCGAGGAACGCGTGGTAGTCGAAATCCGGTTCGTCGCCAGAGATCTTGTGCTCGATCCAGTTCGCCCAGGTGTGGGAGCCGGCCAGGTAGACCGCGCGGCCGGTCGGGTCGGCGAAGTATCGCGGGTTCGTTAGATGGACGCGAAGCGGTCCAGCGGCCTTGTCGGGCGTCTGGCCTGCCTGCTTGCCGTGCTGTTCCATTTCGCCTGCCCTCCACAAGGGTCACGAGGGGTTTAGCAATGATCGTAATCGTGGCGACGGGTTTCGTGAAGGCTTGCCTGTTCCACAGGGTCGAGCGGCTACACGAAGCAGAGTGAGGATATCGTGCCTTTTCTCAGCCGTGGGACAATCGACAGGACGCTGGACGTAGGCGCGCTTACCGCCGATCGGCGCCGACGCACCGTGACCCGCCAGCCGGCACCAGTTGCGCCGACCTCGACTTCGACGGCGACGTCGACCTGCTTGATCTGGACATCTTCTGCCGTCTTTTTAGTGGTCCGTAGTTACTCGGATGCATGAACGCCCGACTATCCGTCGCATGCGTGCGGGGCCGACCTGCCTCCTTCCGCGTCATCGATCGAGCGCAACGCCGGTTCGCAGTTCCGTATGGCCAGTCCTTGAGTAGACAGCTCCATGAGCGTTCTGTCGACGGTGTCGTTGCGTTCATAGCGGCCTCGTACAAGATAGGCCTCCACCTTTTCCTGCAATGCGCCCGTGAGCATCTGACGACCTCAACTGCGCCAGTTGATCGGCCACCACCTTGGCCACCGCCGGCCGGCTCACCCCGGCCTGCCCCCCAGGCAGCCCCGCCCACCGGTGATCGGCTACGCCAAAGGATCCTTCCTTGCTAAGTTCGACTTTCGCACTTATGCGGCCTGTTTGACCGCGTGGATTAAGGACTTCAGGACGTTTCGGCTACCCCGGCCGGTCAGCGGGAGCGCCGAAACCTGCTGGCGAACGCTTTCCTGCCGCAG
>Ga0307377_10000292_pt1 | contig 69295 bp, 57 predicted proteins | sample TR3MG_FD_202535 | JGI IMG/M metagenome (GOLD analysis project Ga0307377, IMG submission 202535) | Soil microbial communities from Risofladan, Vaasa, Finland - TR-3 | ecosystem: Environmental > Terrestrial > Soil > Coastal area > Acid sulfate soil | place: Finland: Risofladan, Vaasa | collected... | reverse complement strand
GGGTGAGCGCTGCTTCTCCGGCAAGTGCGCCATAGAGAAGCGGCCCTACCCGCCGGGAGAGCACGGCCAGAAGCGCACCCGGCGCCGGATCTCCGATTACGGAATCCAGCTCCGGGAGAAGCAGAAGTTGCGGCGCATCTACGGCGTGCTGGAGCGCCAGTTCAGGCGCTACTTCGCCCAGGCCGCGCGCCGGTCCGGCGTCACCGGCGAAGCCTTGCTCCAGTTTCTCGAGCGGCGCCTCGACAACGTGGTCTGGCGCTTGGGATTCGCCAGCTCCCGGGCTCTTGCCCGAGAGCTCGTGAGCCACGGCCACTTCACCGTCAATGATCGGCCGGTCAACATCCCGTCCTATCAGGTCCGGCAGGGAGACACCGTCGCGGTCACCGGCTCCAGTCGCAGTCTGCCTCCGATCATCGCAGCGGTGGCGACGGCCGGTGGGCGCCGCCTCCCCACCTGGCTCGAGATCGAGAGCGACGCGATGCGGGGTACCGTGATCTCCCTGCCCGCGCGAGAAGACATCGACACCCAGATCCAAGAAGAGCTGGTGGTCGAATATTACTCGCGGTAAACCGGCGGCTCAGCCCCACGCAGGAGGATGATCCCATGATCGTCGACACCTTAACACCTCGAATAGAGCGCCTGGACGACGGCACTGACCCTCGCTACGGTCAGTTCATCATCGAGCCGCTGGAGCGCGGCTACGGAACCACACTCGGCAACGCCCTTCGCCGCGTCCTCCTCTCCTCCATCCCGGGCGCGGCCATCACCTTCGTCACCATCGAAGGCGTGCTGCACGAGTTCTCCACAATCCCAGGAGTCGTGGAAGACACCACCGAGATAATGCTCAACCTCAAGGAACTCGCCATCAGGGTTCTCGAGTCCCCCGAGGGACCAGGAATGGTGCAGCCGCCGACGGAGGGGCCTCGCATCCTGCGCATCGAACGTACGGGCCCCGGCGAGGTGCTCGGGGCCGATGTCGAGGGCCCCAGCGACGTCGAGATAATCAACAAGGACCTGCACATCGCCACCCTCGATACGGCCGATGCAGCTCTCAATCTCCAGATGGAGGTCGAGCGAGGCCGCGGCTACGTCGCCGCCGAGGAGCACGACGCCTCTCGCCGTCCCATCGGCGCCGTTCCCGTTGACTCCATCTTCGCCCCCGTCCGCAAGGTCGGCTTTCGCGTAGAGCCCACTCGCGTCGGCCATATGACCGACTTCGATCGGCTCATCCTCGAAGTGACCACCAATGGCACAACCGATCCCGCCGACGCCATCAGCGACGCCGCCAAGATCCTCGACCGCTACCTCATCCTGTTCTTCGACTTCCAACAGCAAGAAGAGGAGCTGGCCGGAGTCCCCGAAGCCGAGTCCGCCACCGCACGCCAGCTTCAGACCAGAATCGAGGACCTCGACTTCTCCGTGCGAACCTCGAACTGCCTCCGCCGAGAGGGCATCTCCACCGTCGGCGAGCTCGTCGAGCGCACCGAAAGCGACCTCATGGCGATCCGCAACTTCGGGCGCAAGTCGCTCGTCGAGGTGAAGGAGAAGCTCGCGGGCATGGAGCTCACCCTATCCTCCGACTCGGACGAGCAGCCGGCCGACGTCGGCGGCGAGGGAACAGATGATTACGCCCAGTAGGAGGATCTCCCACCCGTGAAACATCGACTTTCAGGGCGGCGACTCGGTCGAGCTACCGACCAGAGGCTTGCTCTCTTGAACAACTTGGTCACATCCTTGCTTTGGCACGGCAGTGTCGAGACGACCATCGCCCGCGCCAAAGAAGCGCGCAGCATGGCCGAAAAGCTCATCACCATTGCCAAGGAAGATACCGTCGCCCACCGGCGCCTCGCGCGGCGCACGCTCATGCCCCGCACCGGCCTGCAGCGCATGAAGGAAGGCTCCCACCGCGAGGCCCCCGCCACCGGCGAGATCGAGAAGTCCGTGCAGGCCGGTAGAAGCCCGAGCTCGGTCGACAACTCCGTCCAGCACCTGTTCCAGCACGTCGCCCCTCAGTACCAGGACCGGCCGGGCGGCTACTCTCGAATCGTGCGGATTGGGTTGCGCCAGGGCGATGGAGTCGAGCTGGTCAAGCTCCAGCTCGTCGAGTACTCGCCTCCCGAGGGCTAGACGGAGACATCTGCGCGGGTGATGCGCAACCTACGCCTGCTCCTGGAATACGATGGCACCGACTTCCACGGATTCCAGCGCCAGCGTGACCTCCGCACGGTGCAGGGCGTGATCGAGAACTGCTTCTCGCGGCTGCTTCGCGAAAAAATCAAGATAACCGGCGCCGGCAGAACCGACGCCGGCGTTCACGCCCTCGGGCAAGTCGTGAACTTCCACACGGCGAGGCCGATCGGCGTAGACCGGCTGGGGCGCGTGCTCAACGCAGCCCTCCCGGACGACGTGAAGGTTCGAGAATGCGAGGAGGTGGACGCCGGCTTCCACTCGCGGCGATGTGCGCGAGCCCGCACCTATCGCTACACCGTGATAGAGCGGCCCACGCCCTCGCCGATACTCGGGCGGTTCGCCCTGGTCTTGCCCGACCGGCTCGACCTAGCCGAAATGAAAGCAGCGGCCCGGCCGCTCCTGGGGCGGCACGACTTCCGTGCCTTCCAGGCCAGCGGCTCCGAGACGGCGACGACTGAACGAACGCTTCTGCGCCTCGACTGTCGGCGCAGAGGCGAACGCATCGAGATCGCAGTGGAAGCCGATAGCTTCCTCTATCAGATGGTGCGCAATATCGCGGCCGCCCTGATCGACGTTGGTCGGGGCAGACTGTCGGCTGGCGCAGTGCCCGAAGCTCTGACGAGAAGACAGCGCCTGCCCAAATGCCCTCCGGCGCCCGCTTGCGGGCTTTGCCTGGTCCAGGTATCATACTAACCGGGCGGCCTCTCCGGCGCGATAAGGGTCCGTGCATAATCGAAAGCACGAATTGAGGACGGTTAGCCTGCTATGAGGACGAAGAACGCGAAAACCTATTCTGCAAAACCGCACGAGGTCGAGAGCCGCTGGCTCGTCATCGACGCCCAGGGCATGGTTTTCGGGCGCCTGGCCGCCGACATCGCAGCCCTGCTGCGCGGCAAGCACAAGCCCGAGTTCACCCCCCACGTGGACACCGGAGATCACGTCGTCGTCGTTAACGCCAGCGGCCTCGTGCTCACCGGCAGCAAAGCAGAGAGGACCATGCACCACCGCCATTCGACCTATCCCGGCGGCCTCAAGTCCGAGCCCTACGGCGCCTTCCTCCGGCGCGACCCCATTCGCGCCCTCAGGCATGCCGTGCGCGGCATGCTCCCCAGCGGCGTGCTCGGACGCTCCATGCTCCGTAAGCTCAAGGTCTACGTCGGAAGCGAACATCCTCACCAGGCGCAGGGACCGGTTCCCTACGAGCCCCCCCACGCCAGAGTGATTTGAGGAGGGAGAAGCCAACGTGCCTCAGGAATACTACGCAACCGGGCATCGCAAAACTGCTACCGCAAAAGTCTGGCTCCACTCGGGCCAGGGACGTATCACCGTCAACGGCAAACCGCTCAAGGACTACGTCTGCCGCCCCACGCTCGAGGTGATCGTGCGGTCACCCTTGCAGGTCGTCGAGCGATCCGGCGAATTCGACGTGACCGCTCAGTGCCTCGGCGGCGGCATCGCCGGCCAGGCCGGCGCGCTCCGCCACGGCATCGCCAAGGCACTCATCGTGATGGACGAGTCCCTGCGCTCTCCGCTACGGCGGGCCGGCTTCGTCACCCGCGACCCGCGGGTGAAGGAGAGCAAGAAGTACGGGCGCAAGCGGGCGCGGCGCGGCTTCCAGTTCAAGAAGCGCTGACGCCTCCAGACCCATGCCCCGGGCAAACCATGTCTCCGCACGGGCTCCCATGACCCGCCCTCCAATCGTCCGGGGCGCTCGCCTCATCGTCGCGGGTCCCGCTGTGGAATAAGCCTTCCGAGGCAGACCGACGCAGTGATCTGGACGAGAAACAAAGTCTCCCCTCGCGCCCACGCCGCCGCCCCAGGCGCCGGCCGTTTCCGCGCGCTCGCCGTGGCCGCCACAGCCCTATTGGGATTCTGCTTCTCCCCCAATCCCGGCGCAGCCCAAGCCGGCACCGCCGAGCCGGAGGCCGTCGAGCAGTCCGCCGAGGTGGCCAAGACGCTGTCCGCGCAGGGCGTCGAGTTCTCTTATGAGATCTACCAGGTGCGCGCCGGCGACACCGTCGACAACATTGCCACGCGCTTCGGCATCCCCGCCGCCAGAATCCGGCAGTTCAACGACCTCGGGCCCGCCTCGCTCGCCGTGGGTCAGTCCATCGCCGTCCCGCTCGCGGCCAGGCCCGCCCCGCGGCGCGCCGCACCCGACGGCAGGTCCGCCTTGAACCTGCTCGAGCCGTGCTACAGCACCGTCACGAGCGCCTGTACCATCACCAGCGAACCCGCCGAGTCCCCTGCCGCCGCCGCCCTCTACGAACCCCAGATTGGCTCCCAGCTCATAGTCAATGCAGAGCAAGGTGACTACTGGTGCGTCGTCATGATCGACGGCTCTCCCGGCTGGGTGCCTAAGTCCGCCCTCCAGATGACCGACCGCAAGCTCCCCGCCCATCAGCTCGAGAGCATGCTCAATGGCGGCCGCCCGGACATCGTCCAGGAGGCCGCCCGCTACCTGGGCACTCCCTATCGCTACGGTGGGCGGCTCCCCTATGACACGGACTGCTCCCTCCTCGTGCAAACCGTCTGTGCGGCGAGGGGGATTCACCTGCCGCGCACCGCGGCCGAACAGTTCGAGGTCGGGCGCAGCGTCAGCTACAGCGAGCTTCTGCCCGGCGACCGTCTCTACTTCGTAAGTAGGTCCGGCCGCATCAACCACACCGGCATCTACATGGGAAACGGCCGCTTCATCCACGCCTCATCCCGGCGCGGGTGTGTCGGCGTCGACGCCCTCTACGACCGCGTCTACTGGACGCGTTTCCTAGGCGCCCGACGATCGTAGCCGGGGCGCTGCACCCACCCAGGGGACAAGACCTGGCTCGCCCTGCTCCCACGTCGGCCCCCTCGCAGGCGCTCGTCCCCATCGTCCCTCTTCCTTCCGCTTGTCCTCCCAGCATTCGTTGGTGTATAATCCACGGTCTGAGGCTACTTCAATGGTCAACGTCGCAATCCATGGAGCCACCGGCTACGGCGGCGTCGAGCTGATCCGGCTGCTTCGCTCACACCCACACGTAAGCCTGTCTCATCTGACCTCTGAAACCTATGCCGGTCAGAGGGTGAGCGACGTCTACCCGCATCTGGCCGGCGTCGATCTTCCCCTCCAGAAGCTCGATCCCCAGGCCGCGGCCAAATGCGACTTCGCCCTTCTCGCCGTCCCCGCGGGGCTGGCCATGGGCGTCGTGCCCGCACTCCTCGAGGCCGAAACCCGCATTATCGATGTCAGCCCCGATTTCCGGCTCCGTCAGGCGTCGCTCTACTCCCACTGGTACAAGCAGTCCCACACCTGCCCCGAGCTTCTCGGCGAGGCCGCCTTCGGCATTCCCGAGTGGAACAGAGACGCTGTCACAGCCGCCCGCCTCGTCGCCGTTCCCGGCTGCTACTCCACCGGAGCACTGCTCCCCCTCAGCCCCCTCGTGCAGGATAGCCTCATCGAGACGGACGATATCATCGTCGACGGCAAGACGGGCCTATCGGGAGCCGGGCGCACCTCCCTCAAGCTCCCCTATCACTTCCCGGAGGCGGATGAGGATGTCGCCGCCTACAGCGTCGGCGGCCATCGCCACCTGCCCGAGATGGTGCAGGAGTTGGCGCGCCTCGCCGGCTCAGAAATCCGCCTGACTTTCACGCCGCACCTTGTCCCTATGTCCAGAGGAATGCTGCTCACCATATACGTCACACCGAAGCCGGGCGCCGGGCCGGGCGAGCTTCGCCACTCCCTCTCGCGCCGCTACGAAAAAGAGCCCTTCGTCCACGTTCTGCCCGAAGGGAAGTGGCCGCACACCAAGTGGGCCGCCGGGACCAACAGCTGTTTCATCGCCATCGGCACGGACGAGGCCACCGGCCGGGCGATACTCGTCTCCGCCCTCGACAACCTCGGCAAGGGATATGCCGGCCAGATGGTGCAGTGCCTGAACCTTATGATGGGTGTGGACGAGTCCTGCGGCATCGATCTCCGCGCCGCCTACCCATGACCTCGTAGTCCGGCGCCGCCGCTGAAACCGCCGATGCCGAGAAGGAGCAAGCAGTTGCCGAGATCCAAGCGCCGCGAAGTCCTACGCGAGGTGCCCGGGGGCATCACCGCCCCCTGCGGCTACGAAGCCGCGGGCGTCCGCTCAGGCCTCAAGAGCCGCGGGCGCGACCTCGCGCTCATCTACACGGCCTCCCCCGCCTGCGGAGCCGGCGTTTTCACCACCAACCGCTTTCAGGCCGCCCCTGTTCTGATCACGAAAGACCGGGTCGGCCGGGAGCGGATCCACGGCTGCATCGTCAACAGCGGATGCGCCAATGCCTGCACCGGGCAGCGCGGCCATCGCGACGCCTTGCGCATGGCCGACCTCACCGCCGCCGCTCTCGGCGCGCCCCGCCGTTCCATACTCGTCTCTTCAACCGGCGTCATCGGCGAGCCGCTTCCCATGACCAAGGTGAGGGCCGGCATCAAGAAGGCAGCGGCCGCCCTCGGCCCCGATGGCGGCGAGCACGCCGCGGAGGCCATCCTCACCACCGACACCCGGCCGAAGTCCGCCTCCGTCGAGTTCGACCTCGACGGAAGGCCCCTCCGCGTCGGCGGCATCGCAAAGGGCTCCGGCATGATCGCCCCCAGCATGGCCACCATGCTCTGCTTCCTCACGACCGATGCCGACATCTCGCCCGGCCTCCTCCAGTCGTGCCTGCTGGCTTCCGTCGAGCGCTCCTTCCATCGCATCACCGTGGACGGAGACACCAGCACCAACGACATGGTCATCCTCCTCGCCAACGGCCAGGCCGAGGCCGGGAAAGTAACGGCCCGCCATGGGCTCTCTCGCTTCCAATACGCCCTCGACCGCGTCTGCATCTCCCTCGCCCGGGAAATCGTTCGGGACGGCGAGGGAGCGTCCCGTTTCATCGAGGTGCGCGTGGAAGGCGCTCTCTCCGAGAAGGACGCACGGCGAATCGCTCGCACCATCGCCGGCTCACCACTCGTCAAGACGGCCATCGCAGGCGGCGACCCAAACTGGGGCCGCATCCTCGCCGCCGCCGGCCGCGCAGGCGTCCGCTTCCGTCCGGAGCTCGTCAGCCTGCGCCTCGGCGACGTCGGCGTCGTCCGTCGCGGCGCCGCCTACCGGCATGACGAGTCCGCCGCACGCGCCGCCGTCTCCGGCGACGAGGTCGTCCTCACGCTCGACCTCAACGCCGGCAAGCACGAGGCCGTCATGTGGACCTGCGATCTCACTGCCGCCTACGTCCGCATCAACTCCGAATACCGCACCTGACGCCCCTCCGAAGGACGACCTCGCACACGGTCGCCCAACCGGAGGCGCCAAGGACATCGCCGTCAACGAATCTCGCGGAGGCCGATCGTGCAACACGCTCACAGCCGGTCCGATATGGACAACCTGCGCCGGCGCGCCGACGTCCTCATCGAGGCGCTGCCGTACCTGCGTAAGTTCCGCGGGCACACCGTCGTCATCAAGTACGGTGGCGCCGCCATGGTCGACGCCGGCCTCCGCACCGAGGTCCTCAAGGACGTCGTCCTGCTCGAGCACGTCGGCCTTCACCCCGTCGTCGTCCACGGCGGCGGCCCCGAGATCTCCGAGATGATGCGGCGCCTCGGAAAACAGCCCCAGTTCGTGGACGGCCAGCGCGTCAGCGACGCCGCCACCGTCGAAGTCGCCCAGATGGTGCTCACCGGGAAGACCAACCCCGACCTCGTCTCCGCCATCCACCAGCAGGGAGGCCGGGCCATCGGCCTCAGCGGCAAGGACGGCGGCATCGTCCTCGCGCGCAAGCTCGCGGGCGAGAAGGACCTCGGCTTCGTCGGCGAAGTCGCCGAGGTGAACCCCGGCCTCGTCCAGGGGCTCGTCTCCCAGGGCTTCATTCCGGTCATCGCCCCCATCGCCGCCGGCCCCGATGGCGAAACCTACAACATCAACGCCGATCACTTCGCCGGCCGGCTCGCCGCCCCCGTCGGAGCCAGCAAGCTCGTCCTGCTAACCGACGTCCGCGGCGTCCTCGAAGATCGCTCCCGGCCCGACTCGGTCGTCTCCGAGCTCAACGCAGCCACCGCCCGCCGGATGTTGGAGACCAAGCAGATCGAGGCCGGCATGATTCCCAAGGTGCAGGCCTGCCTCGACGCCCTCTCCGGCGGCGTGACCCGCTGCCACATCATCGACGGCCGCCTGCCCCACGCGCTGCTCATGGAACTCCTGACCGACGTCGGTATAGGGACGATGGTCGTCGAAACCTGAGAGCCACTATCGGAGCCGCCGCTCCCGCATCCGGTTGCAGGCGGCCGCTTCCGATAGGCAGTCTGAGTGGAGGTATGAGAATGCCTCTCTACGAATACCGGTGTCGCGAATGCGAGCGTCGGTTCACACTCCTCGTCGGAGTGACCGCGGCGAAGGCGAAGCGCGCCTGCCCCAAGTGCGGCTCGCGCAAGCTCACCAAGCTCATCTCTCGCATCGCGCCCGTCGTTCGACAAGAGGACTTCGGCGGCGATTTCGACGACGCCGACCTCGGCCCCGACGACGAATTCGGAGATGACGGCGGCGACGATTACGACGACTTCGACGACTGAACAGGAGGCCTTTCTTGGACTTCGAGGAAGCCAGAACGCTCGAACGCTCCCACCTGCTGAATCTCTACTCACCCATCCGCATGCCGATGGTCATCGCCCGCGGACAGGGCGCGCGCCTCTGGGATACCGATGGCAAAGAGTACCTCGACTTCGTCAGCGGCGGCCGCGCCGTCACCGGCCTCGGCCACTGCCATCCCAAGGTCGTCGCAGCCATCAGCGAGCAGGCGCGGCAGCTCATCCACGTCTCCAACGACTTCTATACCGAGCCCCAGCTCCGCCTCGCCCAGCGCCTCTCCGCGCTCATCGGCGGCCGCTGCTTCTTCTGCAACAGCGGAGCCGAAACCATCGAGGCCGCCATCAAGCTCGCCAGAAAGCATGCCTTCAAGACCGCCGGCCCCGAAAAGCACGAAATCGTCACCGCCCTGAAATCGTTCCACGGGCGCACCATGGGAGCGCTCGCCGCCACCGGGCAGCCCAAGTACCATCAGGGCTTCCAGCCCCTCCCCGGCGGCTTCACCCACCTCCCCTTCAACGACGTGGCCGCCCTCCGCGGCGCCGTCACCTCCCGGACCGCAGCCGTCATGCTCGAGCCGATCCTCGGCGAAAGCGGCATCTACCCTGCCACCCCCGAGTACCTCACGGCCGCTCGCGAGCTCTGCAACTCCCACCGCGCGGTCCTCATCTTCGATGAAGTCCAGACCGGCGTCGGCCGCACCGGCAAGATGCTCGCCTGCCAGCACTATGACGTCGAGCCCGATATCATCACCCTCGCCAAAGGCCTCGGCGCCGGCATCCCCATCGGGGCCATGATCGCCCGGGAGCCGGTCGCAAGCTCCTTCGAGCCCGGCGACCACGCCTCCACCTTCGGCGGCAGCCCCCTCCCCGCCGCCGCCGCCCTCGCCGTCCTGGAGGCCATCGAAGAAGAGAACCTCCTCGACAATGCAGCCCGCGTTGGTCGTCGGCTGGCAGAGGGACTCCACGCCCTCCAGCAGAAGACGCCTCTGGTGGAGGCAATCCGCGCCCACGGAATGATGCTGGCCGTTGACCTGACCGAGCCAGTGGCGGCGGATGTGAAGGCCGAATGCGTCGCACGGGGCCTCCTCGTGATAACAGTGGGAGACAATATGCTGCGGCTCTTGCCGCCCCTCATCCTCAGCGAAGAGGAGGCCGACCGCGGCTTGCAGATACTCGGAAAGGTCCTGGCGGAAATCGCGCAGCGCTAATGGGTTTCGCCAAACGAAGCAATGGCGAAATCCAGCCGGAAACGCTCCGATCGCGGGCACATGCCGTGCGATCCATAACTCGATATGCGAGCATCTAAAGGGGCGAAGGTGGATGTTTCCTTCTTAGCCGTCGTCGCTGTCGCGCTCTGCTTCATGAGCGCCATGATCGTCCTCCGCATGGCGGCCGGCGGAGTGCCGGCCTCGCGTATAGCCCTATCCATCGCGGAGCTCTGGCTGACCTTTGTCATATGGGTCGCCGTCTTCCAGACGATCGGGCGCGCCGCCGGCGCTCCCGCGGGATCGGGCGAAGTCGCCGAGCTGCGCACCCTCGCCTCCCGCCTCGCCGGCGTCTCCGGGGCGGCCCGGCTGTGGCTCCTCTTGGGGGTCGGCGCCTCTGTCGCGCTCGCCGCCCATCTCATGTGGTCGCTCAGCCGCACCAAGTACGTGGGCATCCGCTCGTAAGGAAGGGCAGAACGCAATGCCGATATCCCTTGCCGGGAGAAACTTTCTCTCAGTCGCCGATCTCACCAGAGACGAGATCGAAGAGATCTGGCGCCTGGCCGCCGCCCAGAAGTCCGGCGAGATCGCGCGCGAGCAGCAGCTCCAAGTCGCCCCCGGACGCACCCTCGCCATGCTCTTCGACAAGTCCTCTCTGCGCACTCGGCTCGGCTTCGAGGTCGCCATGACCCAGCTCGGCGGCCACGCCCTCTACCTCGCCCCCGCCGACGTCCGCATCGGCAAGCGCGAGGCCGTCGGCGACATCGCCCGCGTCCTCGGCCGCACCACCGACGCCATCGCCGCCCGGCTCCACTCACACGACCACATCACAGAGCTCGCCTCCGCCGCCGGCGTGCCCGTCATCAACGCCATGTCCAATCTCGAGCACCCCTGCCAGGCCCTCGCAGACCTCCTCACCGTCCGCGAGCATAAGGGCGACCTCGGCGCAGTCAACCTCGCCTGGATCGGCGATGGCTACAACGTCTGTCACTCCCTCTTGCTCATCAGCGGCCTCTTCGGCGTCGACCTCAAAGTCGCCACCCCGGCCACCTACGAGCCCCGCGCCGACATCGTCGCCAGGGCGCAAGAGCTGGCGGCCCAGCACGGCGGAACCATCGCCGTGGGCAATGACCCGCAGGCCGCCGTCGCCGGGGCCGACGTCGTCTACACAGACGTCTGGATCAGCGCCGGCATGGACGATCAGACCATCCGCCGGCGCGCCGACTTCAAGGATTTCCAGGTGAACGAGGAGCTGGTGAAACTGGCGAAGCCCGACGCCATCGTCCTCCACTGCCTCCCCGCCCACCGCGGCGACGAGATAACCGACGAGGTCATGGACGGCCCCCAGTGCGCCGCCTTCGACCAAGCTGAGAACCGCCTCCACACCCAACGCGCGCTGCTCACGCTCATCTTCAGCTAAGCGGCAAGGAGAGAAGAGAACATGCCGACAGTTGCCTTAGCCTATTCCGGAGGGCTCGACACCTCCGTCGCCATCCGCTGGATGAAAGAACGCTACGACATGGACGTATACGCCGTCGCCATCGACCTCGGCGAGGAGCGCGACTACGACGGCATCCGGCAGAAAGCCCTCGATATCGGCGCCACCGGCGCAGAGGTGATCGACGCCAAGGAGGAGTTCGCCCGCGACTTCATCTTCCCCGCCCTCAAGGCGAACGCATGCTATGAGGACCGCTATCCCCTCTCCACCTCCTTGGCCCGCCCCCTTATCGCCAAGCTCGTCGGCGAAGTCGCCCTCCGCCAGAAGGCCGACGCCGTCGCCCACGGCTCCACCGGCAAGGGCAACGACCAAGTCCGCTTCGAGGTCACCTGGGCCTGCCTCTTCCCCCAGCTCAAGCAGCTCGCCCCCATCCGCGAGTGGGCCATGAGCCGCGACGAGGAGATCGACTACGCCAAGCAGCACGGCATCCCGATCCCCGTCGATAAGAAATCCCCCTACAGCTACGACACCAACCTCTGGGGAAAGAGCGCCGAGGCCGGGCCCCTCGAAGACCCCTGGGTCGAGCCGCCCCCCGACGTCCACCAGTGGACCAAGGACCCCGGCGACGCCCCCGACGACCCCGCCTACGTCGAGATCGGATTCCAGCGCGGCCTCCCCGTTTCCCTCGACGGCGAAGCCCTCAGCCCGGCGACCCTCATCGCCCGCCTCAACGCCCTCGCCGGAGCCCACGGCGTCGGCCGCATCGACATGGTCGAGAACCGCCTCGTCGGCATCAAGTCCCGCGAAACCTACGAATGCCCCGCCGCCGTCGTGCTCCTCGACGCCCATCGCGATCTCGAAGGGCTCTGCCTCGAGCGCGAGCTCGCCCACTACAAGCGCCAGCTCGAGCTCAAGTACGCCGAGCTCGTCTACTACGGCCTCTGGTACAGCCCCCTGCGGCGCGCCCTCGACGCCTTCATGGACACCACCCAGGAGACCGTCACCGGCGCCGTCCGCATCAAGCTCCACAAAGGCACCTGCGTTCCCGTCGGCCGCAAATCTCCCCATTCCCTCTATCGCTACGACCTCGCCACCTACGACCAGGCCGACCGCTTCGACCACACCCAGGCCCAGGGCTTCATCCGCCTCTGGGGCCTCTCCGCTCAAATCGCCGAACAGGTCCGCAGAGAGGCGGAAAAGGAGTAAGCCCTATGCGTCTCTGGGGGGGACGTTTTACTAAGAAGCCGCAGGAATCGGCCCACCGATTCACCAGCTCGCTCGCCTTCGACCGGAGGCTCGCCGAGCACGACATCGCGGGCAGCATCGCCCACGCCCGCATGCTTGGTCGCTGTAAAATCATCGCGGCCGAGGAAGCCCGAGAGCTCGAAGCCGGCCTGGAGCGCGTTCGCGCCGGCCTCGCCTCCGGCGAGATGACCCTCGACCCGGCCTCCGAGGACGTCCACACCGAGATCGAGCGCCTCCTCGGCGAGCACATCGGCGCCCTCGCCGGCAAGCTCCATACCGCCCGGAGCCGCAACGACCAGGTCGCCCTCGACCTCCGCCTCTTCCTTCGCGACGAGGTCGACACCCTCCGCACGAAGCTCGCCGCCCTCCAGCATGCCCTCGTCACCGCGGCCGAGGCCAACCTCCACGTCGTCCTCCCGGGCTACACCCATCTCCAGCGGGCTCAGCCCATCCTGCTCGGCCAGCACCTCATGGCCTACTGCACCATGTTCCAGCGTGACCGCGACCGTCTCGCCGACGCCCGCACGCGCGTCAACATATGCCCCCTCGGAGCCGCCGCCCTCGCCGGCACCAGCTTCCCCATCGACCCCGCCTTCGTCGCCGACCAGCTCGGCTTCGCCGCCGTCTTCTCCAACAGCATGGACGCCGTCTCCGACCGCGACTTCGTCCTGGAGTTCCTCGCCGACGCCGCCATCACGATGGTTCACGTCTCCCAGCTCGGCGCCGAGTTCGTCCTCTGGTCCAGCTCCGAGTTCGGCTTCGTCCGCCTGGACGACGCCTGGTGCACCGGCTCCAGCATCATGCCCCAAAAGCGCAACCCCGACGTCGCCGAGCTCGCCCGCGGCAAGGCCGGGCGCGTCGTCGGCGACCTCGTCGCTCTCCTCACCATCACCAAAGGCCTCACCCTCTCCTACAACCGCGACCTCCAGGAAGACAAGGAAGTCCTCTTCGACGCCGTAGACACGCTCGGCGGCGCCCTCGACGTCCTCAAGGAGATGATCGCCACCGCCACCTTCAACGCTCAGAAGATGGAGCAAGCGCTCCAGCACGGCTTCCCCACCGCCACCGAAGTCGCCGACTACCTCGTCCGCAAAGGCCTCCCATTCCGCGAGGCCCACGGCCTCGTGGGACAGGTGATCACCTACTGCGAGAAGCAAGGGACGAGCTTTGAGGACCTCTCCGTCGAGGAATGGCGTTCCTTCAGCCGCGACTTCGACAGCGGCATCACGCGGTGTATCTCCCCGAAGGGCGCGGCCGAAGCCAAAGCCTCCCCCGGCGGCACCGCTCCCCACCGCGTCAAGGAGCAGATCGCGGCCGCCCGCAAGCTCCTCGACGAGTGAGCCCCTGCCTCCCCTCCCGAGCTACCCGCGGGGCACGCCCAGCTTCACCAGCAGCTCGCTCAGGTACTTCGCGGCTTGCGGGAAGACGACCTCCGGGCCCGCAAGCTCCGGATGCCACGCCTTCTCCCACTCCAGAGACAGGTATCCGCGGTAGCCGGCCGCGTGCAGCTCCGCTACCAGGTCCTCCAGCGGAACGTCTCCCTCCCCCAGGAGCGTATAGCTTCCATCGCCCCCGCTGTCCTTCACATGCGTGTGATACGTGCGGCCGCCGATCAGCCCCGCCGTCGCCTTAGGCGACTCCCCCTGCTTCACCGGATGGTGGAGATCCCACAGCGCCCCCGTCCCCTCATCCCCCGCAGCGTCCAGCAGAGCCGCCACGTCGCTCCCGACCGAGAAGGCGTCGTGCGTCTCCAATATAACTCGCTTCCCCCGCTGCGCCGCCCTCTTCCCCAGCCGCGACAGCTTCTCCGCCGCCCGCTTCAAGCATTCATCCCTGCTCTCCCCGGCCGGCACATCCCCTCCGAACACCCGCATATAGGGAGCCCCGAGCCCCATCGCCAGCTCGATCATCTGTTCCCCCTCGCTGATGGACGGGTCCGCATCGCTCAGCACCACCGACGAGTCCAGACAGCAAATCTCGATACCCGCCCGCGCAAACCGCCGACGAAACTCATTCACTCCCCCCGGAAAACCGCCCAGTACCTTCGGAAGGTCCAGCGACCCCTTGTAGTGCCGCAGCTCCACTCCGTCATAGCCGTTCGACCGCGCCGCATCGATGATCTGATCGATATCCCATTCGTGACAGCCCAGAGTGCTGAACGCCAGCTTCATCTCCATCCTCCCACGGCCCAATAGGGCAGTCTTACTCGGCCCGGTAGGGCAGTCTTGCCTCTGTCTATTCTCTTCCCTTCCCCTCAGTCCTCGCAGGATGGCCGCCCCGCGCGGGGCGTGATCGCCGGCCGCTGCTGTTCGGCAGGAGCTTGCCTCCTGCCACCTCCGTTTCCCGGGGTGTTTCGTGAGACTTGCTCCCGAACCCATCCGCGTCCATCCGCGGCTTCCCTGCCATCCCCTTTCACCTCTCCACTCTCTCGCCGCCGCCCGCGCCCGAGAGTGCTCTCCTTGAAAACCTCCATCCCCTGTGCTATACTCCGCGCGCACCAACTCCGGGTGCGCCACGGCCGGCGAAGCACTCGCGCCGCCCGAGCGGCCGCTGGACGGAAACACCCCGGCCGCCCTCCATCGCTTGGGGAGAACCTATGCTGACGCTGAAGCGTTCCCTGAACGTCCTGCCACTGCTCTCGCTCGCGGCCCTCCTCTTCGCCGGACCCGCTGGCGCGGCCGACGATTTCACCAACGGGCTGGCCGCCTTCAACAAAGGCGACTATGCCCTCGCCGCAGACCACTTCGCCGCCGCCGCCGAGGCCCAACCCGACGACGCCCTTCCCCTCGCCTGGCTCGGCCTGGCTCAGCTCCGCGCCGGACGCAGCGAGGAGGCCGTCGCCACCCTCACCAGGGCCCTCGAGATCGACCCCAAAATGCCCGAGGCCCATCACAACCTCGGCAACGCCTACTGGGAGCTAGGCAAGACCCAGGATGCCGTCGAGCACTACCAGGAGGCCGTCTTCCTCCAGCCCCACTACGTGCCCCCCCACTACAACCTCGGCACTGTCTTCCTCGCCCTCGACGACTTCGAGCGCGCCATGGGCGAATTCTCAGTCACCGTCGAGCTCGACCCGAAAAACGCCCATGCCCACAACAACCTCGGCGTCTGTCTCGAGCGGACCGGCAAGCTCGACCAAGCCGTGCAGGCCTACGAGAAAGCGGTCTCCCTCGAGGAGAAGAACGAGTCCTTCCGGCTCAACCTCGCCCTCGCCCTCCGCGCCGCAGGCAAACCCAAGCAGGCCGAGGACCAGCTCCGTCGAATGGCCGCCGCCAACAGCAAGGACCCCTCCGTCTACCTCAACCTCGGGGCAATCCGATACGATCGCGGCGAGCACCAGACCGCCGCCGAAGCCTTCCGCCGCGCCATCGCCCTCCAGCCCGGCAACGCCGCCGCCCACTACAACCTGGGTCTCTGCCAGCGCCAGCTCGGGCTCCGGGATGAGGCGAAGCAGTCCTTCCGGGACGCCGTCGCCGCCGATCCCGAGCTCGCCAACGCACAGATCAACCTCGGCGCCATGGAGCTCGACGATGGCAAGCCCGCAGCCGCCGCAGAGCACTTCGCCGCCGCCCTCGGCTCCGATCCCACCAGCTATACCGCCGCTTTCAACCTCGGCCTCGCCTACGTCGCCCTCGGAAACGACGAAGACGCCCTTCGCGTCTGGTCCGCCCTCGGCGAGCGTCAGCCGGCCGACCCCGCCGTCCACGAGGCCCTCGCCTCCACCTGCTTCCGCCTCCATCGCTACGACGACGCCAGGCGAGAGTATCGCGCCCTGCTCGACCTTCGCCCCCGCGATGCCGCCGCCCACAACAACCTCGGCATCATCTACGAGGAGTTCGGCCAGTTCGACGAGGCCGCCGCCGCCTACCACGCCGCCCTCGCCATCGACCCCAAGTACGCCCGCGCCCACAACAACCTCGGCGTCCTCCACGAGCGCCAGGGCAAGCTCGACGAAGCCCGCGCCGCCTACCGCGCCGCCCTCGACGCCGACCCCAACCTCGAGGACGCCCGCCGAAATCTCGAGCGCCTCAAGGGCGAGGAGTAGCACCCCCCCCATGCCCGCTCGCTCCCGCGCCCGTCAAGACACATTCGACCCGAAGTCCGTCCGGTGCATCGGCATCATCCCCGCCATGCACAAGCGCCGCATCGCCGCCGCCGTCCGGCGCCTCATCCTCTGGCTGAAGGACCGGAACATCGAAGCCGCGCTCCCCACGGAGCAGGCCGAAGCCCTCTCGCATCCCGATCTCGGCGCCGATATCGACGACCTGGGCGACCGCGCCGACCTCCTCCTCTCCATGGGCGGAGACGGCACCTTCCTCGCCACCGCCCGCATCGCCGCTCCCCGCGGCAAGCCCATCCTCGGCATAAACCTCGGCGGGTTCGGCTTCCTGGCCTCCATTCCCTCCGGCGCCGAGATGCTCGACACGCTCGCCCGGGCCCTGAGCGCCAAGCAGGCCATACACCCGCGCATGATGCTCGAAGCCAAGGTCGTGCGGAAGGGCAAAGCCGCCGGGCGGTTCCTCGCGCTCAATGATGTCGTCGTCGGCAAGGGCGCTTTCTCCCGCCTCTTTCGGCTCAAGACGAGCATCTCCGGCGACCCCATCTCCTACTTCCCCGCCGACGGCATGATCGTCGCCACCCCCACCGGCTCCACCGGCTACTCCCTCTCCGCGGGAGGCCCCGTCGTGGATCCGCAGGTCCGCGTCATCATCCTCACCCCGATCTGCGCCCACACCCTCTCCGCTCGGACCCTCGTCCTCCCAGCCGATCGCGTCATCGAGATGGCTCTCCCCAACCTTCGCGGGGAGGATGTCAATCTCACCGCCGACGGGCAAGAGGGATTCGCCCTCCGCACCGGCGATCGCGTCGAGGTGCGGGAAGCCCCCTTCTCCGCCCGCGTCGTCACCCTTGAGGACGCCGGCTTCTATGCCAGGCTCCGGGGCAAGCTCGGCTGGGGAACCCATCGCTCCTAACGCGGGCACTCCATGCGCATTCGCGGCAAAGCACGGGTAGACCGTCGAACCAAGGACCTCGTCCAGCGCATCGCTCCTGGAGAGATCGCCGTCATCTCCCACACGGACCTCGACGCCCCCTGCGCCTCCGCCCTCGCCGAGCGCCGCGTCGCCGCCGTCGTCAACGCCCAACGCTCCCTCTCCGGCAGGTTCCCCCACCCCGGGCCGGGGCTCGTCCTGCGCGCCGGCATCCCCATCCTCGACCACGTCGGCGAATCGGTCATGCGGCGCCTCCGCGACGGCGACTCGATCGAGATCGTCGACGGCTCCGTATACTCCAACGGCGACCTCCTCGCCGAGGGCCGTCTCCTCACCGCTCAGGACCTGGAGCGCCAGCTCCAAGAGGCGCAGCAGAACGTCGCCGGCGAGATCGCCCGCTTCGTCGAAAACACCATGAGCTACGTCACCCAGGAGCAGTCCCTCCTCTTCGACCGCTTCGTCCTCCCGGATCTGCACACCCCCATCAAAGGTCGCCACTGCCTCATCGTCGTCCGCGGCACTGGGGCCGCAGGCGACCTTCGCGCCGTCCGCTCCTATGTCGCCGCGCTCGACCCGGCCATCATCGGCGTCGACGGCGGCGCCGATCTCCTCCTCCAAGAGGGCTACCGCCCCGACATCATCATCGGCGACATGGACAGCGTATCCGACGCCGCCCTCGCCTCCGGCGCCGAGCTCGTCGTCCACGCCTACCCCAACGGCGAGGCCCCCGGCCAAGACCGCCTCCGACAGCTCGGCCTTCCCTTCGTCCTCCTGCCCGCCCGGGGCACCAGCGAAGACGTCGCCATGCTGCTCGCCCACGAAAAGGGCGCCGAGCTCATCGCCGCCGTCGGCACCCACTTCTCCCTGAGCGAGTTCCTCGAGAAAGCCCGCGGCGGCATGTCCTCCACCTTCCTCGTCCGCCTTCGCGTCGGATCCATCCTCGTGGACGCCAAAGGCATCAGCCGGCTCTATCCCGCCGGACCCTCCCGCCGGCTCTTCTTCTACATGATCGCGGTGGCCGCCGCCATCATGTTCGTCCTCCTCACCACCGCCCCCGCCATCCGCACCACCCTCGATCTCTGGATGCTCCGCCTCATCGCCTTCTTCCGATCCATCTCACCATGAGGGGCCGTCCCGAAGCGGCAAGGAGACTCGCCCATGCCAATTGACTATCGCTATCATATCGGAAGCTTCGTCGCCATATTCGTCGCCCTCCTTCTCGGCATCCTCATCGGCATCGGACTTGCCCCCAGCCCGGACGAGTTCAAGGAACAGGTCGCCATGCTCAAGCAAGAGTATCGGCAGACGCGGGAGGAGAAGGCGGCCGAGCTCGACGCCCTCGAGGAAGCGAATCGCGAGTACGACATGCTCACCCGCGAAACCGTCGCCGCCGTCGTCAAGGACCGGCTCGCAGGCACGCGCGTCGCCATCGTGCTCGACCACGACTTCGGCAGCAATCCCCTGCCGGACAACCTCCGAGCCGTGCTCAAGCAGGCCGGCGCAAGCGTCACCTCCACCACCGTCATCACCCGCGACTTCGTCACCCTCCCCACCGAGGTGAGGCAGAAAGTCTCCCAGCGCCTCAGCCTCTACCCCGCCCCCGGCGTCCACTTCCGCACACTGATCGCCCAGGCCCTCGCCAAGGACCTCGCCCGAGGCCGTCACGAGCTCATCCTCGACCTCCACGCCGGCGGCCTCCTTACCTCCGCCGCCGACTCCGACTACACACTGCGTCCCGATGCCGCTCTCATCGTCGGCGGCATGACTTCCCCCTCCGACGCCGCCCCCGAGCGCATCGACCTCCCCATCATCCAGGAGCTCACCGCCGCCGGCCTCAGAGTCGTCGGCTGCGAGCCAGGGGAAGCCGCCGTCTCCGCCATCCCCACCTACAAAGCCGCCGGCGTCCCCACGGTCGACAACGTCGACACCCCCGCCGGCCGTCTCGCCGTCGTCCTCGCCCTCGAGACAGCCGACGGCCACTATGGCACCAAGGACACCGCCGACTCTTTCCTGCCCCCCATCGCGCCGCTGGCTGCCCGCTGAGCCAATGCCCGCCACCGCCATCATCCCCGCCTACCGCGCCGCCGCAACCATCGCCGATACCGTCCGCGCCGCCCGCTCCCTCCCCGGCGTCGCCCAGACAGTCGTCGTCGATGACGGCTCGGACGACGGAACCGCTGACATCGCCCGCTCCGCCGGCGCCGACTTGGTGATCGCGCTCCCCTCCAACCGCGGCAAAGGAGCCGCCCTCCAAGCCGGCCTCGACGCCGCCCACAACGATGCGCTCCTCTTCCTCGATGCCGACCTCGGCGCCACCGCCGGCGCCGCAGCCCCCCTCCTCGACGCTCTCTCCGACGGCGCCCATATGTCCATCGCCGTCCTGCCGGCGCGACCGCGCTCCGGCGGCCTCGGCCTCGCCCTCGCGCTCGCCCGCGCCGCTATCCGCCTCCTCGCCGGCCTCCACATGGCCGCCCCCATGTCCGGCCAGAGAGCCCTTACTAAAACCCTCGCCCGACACACCGGCATCGCCCCCCGTTTCGGCGTCGAGGTCGGCCTCACCGTCGAAGCCGCCCACGCCGGCGCCGCCATCCGCGAGATCCCCCTCCCCCTCGACCACTCCCACACCGGCCGCACCCTCCCCGGCTTCCTCCACCGCGGCCGCCAGTTCGCCGACATCCTCCGCTTCCTCCTCCTCGCCGGCTACGGCCTCGGCTGGCCCGCCCTCCCCCGAGCCGCCACCCTCGGCCGCCTCGCCCTCCTCCTCCTCGCCCTCGGCGGATTGCTCGCGGCCGGCGCCCTCACCTCACCCCCCGCGGCCCCCGCCATCGGCCTCGCCATCGCCGCCGCCATCGTGCTGTGGCTTCCCCTCCTCTGGCTCACCTCCGTCTCGCTCGGGCTCCGCAAAAGCAACTACGTCGGCCGCACCCTTCCCGCCGCCGCCGGCCTCATCTTCCCCGTCGTCGGCCTCCTCGCTCTCAAACTCATCCCCATCGGCCTTCCCCTCGGCCGGGCCGCCTTCCTCACCGTCGCCGCCTTCGGCGCCCTCGGCCTCCTCGACGACCTCTTCGGCGCCCGCTCCCAAGCCCGCGGCCTCCGCGGCCACCTCGTCGCACTCCTCCGCGGCCGCCTCACCACCGGCATGCTCAAAGCCATCGGCGGCCTCGCCGCCGCCGTCGCCGGCGGCGCCATCCTCCACCCCGGCCGCCCCGCCCTCATCGCCGCCGCCGCCCTCCTCATCGCCCTCTCCGCCAACCTCCTCAACCTCCTCGACCTCCGCCCCGGCCGCGCCCTCAAGGGCTTCGCCCTGCTCTCCCTCCCGGCCCTCGCCCTCTCGCCCGGCTCCCTCCATCTGCTCGGCCCCCTCCTCGCCGCCGGCGCCGTGTCCGCTCCCCCCGACCTCGCCGGCCGCACCATGATGGGCGACGTCGGCGCCAACACCCTCGGCGCCGCCCTCGGCCTCGCCCTCGCCTCCTCCCTCACCCCCGCGGGGCAGCTCGCCGCAATCATCCTCCTCCTCGCCCTCCACCTCCTCTGCGAGCGCCTCTCCCTCACCGCCCTCATCGCCCGCAGCCGCCCCCTCAGCCACCTCGACCGGCTGGGCACAGCCCACCTCCCTCCCTTCCCGGCCAAACGCGAGGCATCCACCACATGACCACCCGCTCTCCCAAATCCCCCCTCTCCTCCCGCCCAATCCTCGGCTTCCTCGGCCCCCTCGGCACCGGCAAGACCGAAATCGCCATCAACTACAGCCTCGCCTCCCTCGCCGCCGGCCGCCCCACCTGCCTCATCGACTTCGACGTCGTCACCCCCTACTTCCGCGTCGGCGGCTATCGCGACCAGCTCGCCGCCCGCGGCCTCCGCGTCATCGCCGCGCCCGGCAGCCTCGCCGGCTTCGAGACCCCCGCCCTCTCCCCCGAAATCGCAGGCGCCCTCCACGACCCCGACCTCCACGTCGTCCTCGACATCGGCGGCGACCCCGAAGGCGCCCTCCTCCTCGGCACCTACGCCCCCGCCATCTCCGCCGGCGGCTGCGACCTCTGGATGGTCGCCAACCCCTTCCGCCCCAATGTCTCCGCCCGCGACCTCGCCCAGCAGCGCCGCCTCATCGAAGACACCTCCGGCCTCCTCATCACCGGCCTCGTCGCCAACCCCCACCTCGGGCCACTCACCGACCGCTCCCATCTCGCCTCTGGCTGGAAAGCCATAACTAACACAGCGAAACAGCTCGACCTCCCCATCGCCTTCTTCGCCGCCGCCGAGCGGACCATCGACCAGCTCCCCGACATCGACGTCCCCCTGCTCGCGCTCCACCTTTGCGTGCGCCTGCCGTGGGAGTCCTCCTAACGGGAAAAGGGAGGATTGCGCCTCCCCCCGACGAACGAACCATCGTGTCCAAAACAAAGCACCGCATCACCATAACCATCGACGAAACCGTCTGCAAAGGTTGCGGGCTGTGCGTTTCCGTCTGCCCCCGCCATGCCATGGGCCTCGCCGAGCACATCAACGCCCGCGGCTTCCACCCCGCCGTACTCACCGACCCCGACTCCTGCACCGGCTGCGCCCAGTGCGCCATCATGTGCCCCGACGTCTGCATCGGCATCGTGAAAGAAGAGTAGAAGCTGTTTCATAACCTCAGGGCAACGTCTATCTCCGCCCCTTGGGGCATTCTTGGCGGTGCAAGGTTCGGCTCACCGCGAGAGAGTCGGTTATGAAACAGCCTCCAGCGGAGGCGGCCGACTCCCGCTCCCCCAGGGCGTGGATGGCCTGGAGCAGCGGCAAAGACAGCCTCTGGGCGCTCCACCTCGCCCGCCGCTCCGGCCACCTCGACATCGTCGGGCTCCTCACCAGCATCACCGAAACCTACGACCGCGTCACCATGCACGGCGTCAGGGAATCCCTCCTCCAGGCGCAGGCCGCCGCCCTCGGCCTCCCCCTCCACCGCATCCTCATCCCCACCCCCTGCTCCGAGCAGCAATACGAAGACATCATGCGCGCCGCCCTGGAGCGCGCCCGCTCCCTCGCCGTCACCAAAGTCGTCTTCGGCGACATCTCCCTCGCCGATGTCCGCGCCCACCGCGAGCGCCAGATGGCCCAGGTCGACATGGAGGCCGTCTTCCCCCTCTGGGGCATGGACACCGCCGCCCTCGCCCGCGACATCATCTCCGGCGGCGTCCGCGCCACCATCACCTGCCTCGACCCCACCAAGCTCCCCGCCGAACTCGCCGGCCGCGAATTCGACCAAGACCTCCTCGCCCAGCTCCCCGACGGCATCGACCCCTGCGGCGAAAACGGCGAATTCCACACCTTCGCCTGGCACGGCCCCGGCTTCCCCGCCCCCATCCCCATAACCATCGGCCAAACCCTCAACCGCGACGGCTTCCTCTTCACCGACCTCCACCCCGCCTAACCCCGCCCGCCGTCCTCCCTCCGGTAGGGCAGGACCTTCGTGTCCTGCCACACCCCGTGCCAGCCGGCCGTTGGCTACCTCGCGAACGCTCCCACGCTGTCTTGGCCGTTGGGGAGGGGGAAGAATCGTGAATTGGGTTCCGGACTCTGAATCCCGGAACCCAAGGCCTAAGGGGAGGGTGTCCATCCCTTCTCGAAGCGCATTCACCGTAACGCAATGCTCATCTCAGGTAGGGCGGGACCCTCGTGTCCTGCCACACCCCGTGCCAGCCGGCCGTTCACCGTCAACGGTAGGGCAGGACCCTCGTGTCCTGCCGCCTCCGTGTGCCGTCGTGCCCTCGCGGTTGCGGCCGTCCCCGTCCCTGGTAGCGCAGGTTTCCAACCTGTCGGCCGTTCGTTCTGTAGGGCGGCCGTTCCCACGCCCGCCGGCCGTCGCCGTTCGCCGTATTTGTCATCCCGCGGGAGCGAAGCGACTGAGGGACCTTAACACGTGCCGCACTGCACCCAACCCTCCGGCCCTCTTCCCCACCTGCCCGCCGCTGCCGTCCCCCTCCTGTCATCCCGCGGGAGCGAAGCGACCGAGGTCTGCCCTGAGCGAAGCCGAACGGGAATCCGTTCCCACACAAACGCCTTCACCCGCGAAGGCCATCCGCTGCTGTCATTCTGAGGGGACCGAAGAATCCCGCCGTTCGTTGCCGTTTCTCGTGGGGCAGGAGCTCGTCTCCTGCCCAGGCCGTTTCCGTTCTTGGTGGCACAGGTTCTCAACCTGTCGGCCGTCGCCGTTCTGTGGGAGCGGCATTCTTGCCGCGCTCCATCCGCGGCTTCTCCGGCCGTTGCCGTCCCCCCATCTGTCATTCCGACCGAAGCGGAGGCCTGCCCTGAGCGAAGCCGAACGGGAATCTCATTGCCCACCGTGCCGCGCCCAACCCTCCGGCCCTCTTCCCCACCTGCCCGCCGCTGCCGTCCCCCTCCTGTCATCCCGTCCCCCTCTTGTCATCCCGCGGGAGCGAAGCGACTGAGGGACGCATTCACCGTAACGCAATGCTGATTTGGGGTGGGAACAGAACACGTCCCCTACGAACAACGCCGCCTCCAACGGGTGGAAGCGGCGTACGATGCGGCTTCTCGCAAGCCCAGGAGACCTGCGCTCCCCCATCTGCCGTCACGCGGGAGCGGAGCGAATGAGGCCTGCCCCGGGGGTAGTTGAAGGGGACGCATTCACGCATTTGTGGCTTCTGTGGTGAGCTTGTCCTGAGTCCACACGAAGGGCCGCCGAAGCCGAAGGCTCTACCGTGGTGATACCGTCACTCGGCCAAGGCTTCGCCGGCCATAGTACGGACGGGACTTACTGCGGGAGTAGGAGGGAGGCGAAGATATGGTCGCGGGGCGTTTCTCGTGGAGCGGTGACGCTTCGGCAGCAAGCGACCTGCGCAACGGAACGAAATGAGGTACAGCCCACGGACGGCTCATCACCCCATCAAACCTCCGGAGCTCGTCAGAACAATGGCGCTTCGGCATCGCTCTGTGATCCTTGACGACTTTGGAGTTTTGCCTTCACCTTGTGGGTGAATGAGTCGGTTCTTATGTTGTCGCGGTTGAAGTCTCCAGCAGCGGCCTCATCAATTACAGCGGCGGCGCTCGCGATCAACTCATCTGCCTTTTGTGGGTCCCACAGTATGTCATTGATCACCTGGCAGTACCGTTCCATCTGATTGGAGTTCGAACGTGGCACCCCTTGTGGATTCGCTAGATACCGTGCCGCCATGATGATGTGAAAACGTGCTGGTTTGTACTGCCGGGCAAGTCGCGCGTTGCGGAAAATGTACTCTAGCCTGTAGAGGGTGTAGGCCGCGGTATAGTAAGGGTCCATGCGGTGACCCTTCTTGAAGATGTCCGTCCCTACCCTTGCCTTGAGAGATGCGTAGCCTCTGGTGGTCCGATGAGGCAACTCCAGAAACATCGCCGCATAGGCCTTTATCATATTTGAGGGAAGCACAATGCGAGTCTTCTCAATCGCAAGGCGGTGATATTGCCGCGTCCGTCGTTCGTAGTAGAGTTTGTGCTGGTCCGAGAATGCCTGGAAGAACAACTCCAGGGATTTTGAGAACTCCTGAAGCGCATAGAACTGCTCTGCTTTGACCTCGGTTTGTCTATTGGTTGCCCTGATAATGTCGTTTATGATCTCCTCATCCTGCGTAGCAATCAACCGCGTCGGAACCATGACTGATTCATCTATCTCATCCCTTGCGCCAAAGAGAACATGACTCGTCTGGCATCCATTCACGATAGAGAAGTCTTCGATTGTGAATCTGTTCCCGGTAGAATGGAGGTCTCTTGCGATTATAGTGATACCGTTATTCATCAGGACAAAGCGAGCACGCGTACCTGATTCAAGGGTCGCCCTAATCTCATCGTTGACGGGGTTCGAGTCAAGCCAATCCCGAACATTGTCGTAAAACAGTCCGCTGATAATCTCCCCACCGTCATCCTGAATGAGTTTCAGGAATTCAGGGGCTGGCAGGTATCCCAGATATGCCTCCTCCACCCCGGGCACATCTGGCACTACCGTCTTGTTGACGAATGTGAACTGCCTGGTGATAGCGTTCTTGGTCTGTCTGTAGAGACTCTGAAGCCCCGCCGCGTCTATAGCCTGGAAGTCCACGTCGCGGAAGAGTGCTGTTGCATTAATATCGTTTACGACCAATTCACACCGTGTTTCGAGTGTAGAGTCGCCTTCCCACTTCCCGGTAGTGACATAGTAGAGGTGGCAAACTGGATTGCCGCGCCTGAACTTGCTGCTTCGCTTGTAGAGCGCCGCCATTATTGCCGCCAATTCGGCGACCTTCTCATTGCGTGTGAGGCTCGGATTGTCCTTGAAGAAATCGAGCACGCCCACTCCAAAAGTGCCGATCTTGGCACCGTCGAAGTTGGGGCTGCGCTCAGCCTGAACGAACACGAAGGTCGCATCGAAACTACCGACCTTGTCAGCCTGTTCCTCTAGTGCCTCCAGGTCGGTCACCAAGGCCCCATTGACGAGTATTGCAATAGCGTCAATTCCCGTGTCGGCACCAGCTCCAGTAACGACATCTCCCGAATCAAAGGTCTCGGAATAGTGACGCTGAACGGTTATGTACCCAGCAAAATGCTCGAACCTCTCGGATTCAGGCAGTTGAGCAATACCGTGTTCATTGGAGAACTCCGTCAACAAAGATTCAGAGACCCGATCCATAGTCGTGCGCCCTCCCCTGAGATAGAGGCCTACTTCAGATGGAACTATAGCACAGACCTCCGCAAGAGGTCCCCCTTCGTTGCCTCCGTTAGCGCGGCGCCTCCCCCATCCTCCCACACCAATCAACCGGCCGTCAAGGGAGGCGGTGAGTAAGGGGAACGGTCTAGCTGGCGTGGATGCCCCCGCCGTGGAGCGCCACGGGCGCCGACCGGAATGCCTGCTCTCGAGCGGAGCGAAGGGAAGCTTCCCGGCGCCACCTACCGCCAGACGCACTCACCCCCGGCCGCCGTCAGGAACGCTAAGAGCGAGTGAAAGGGGGTCCGGGGTGATCCTTCAGCCTTTCAGGTCCGCGCCCCTTCGGCGCGCTTCCCGCCTCCGCTTCCGCTCCGGGTCGGTCGCTTCCCCCGGCCGTTTCCCTAGTGTCTTCGTGCCCCAGTGGCTTGCCCGCCGGCCGTCTGGCGGGTTCCCCGGTCGTTTCCCTGCCCCAGGGGGACCCCGAGAACGCTCCCACGACGTCTTGGCCGTTGGGGAGGGGGAAGAATCGAGGGGGGAGGGTTCCTCCCCCCTCGAAGTGCATTCGCTCTATCGCCCAGCACTCACAAGGGGGGACGAATCGCCAGTCGCTTCCCCCAGATGTTTCCCTTAGTGCCTTCGTGTCTTAGTGGTTCCCGCCGTTGCCGTTCCCCTGCAATCCTACCAGGGACTATGTGCGGCGACGCCGAGCGAGAAATCGTCGAACGTGTCCAGGGCTGCTGCCGTCACCGACACCTTCGGTATCAGCGGGAACCGGGCCCCGAAGTTGAACTCCTGGCCATCGTACTCAGCCATCACATCGGCCTTCCCGCCGACCGTCACCGACATCCCGCCGAACAGCCCATCGAACCGGCCGCCGCCCACGCCCACGTGCAGCACCGGCATCGTGAACTGCCCATGCGGTGACACCAGCCCCGCCCCCAGGTCGTGGCTCACCACCGCGTAGGCCGACTGATCGAGCTGGTCCGTGATGTCGATGATCCCCGCCGCCAGGGTAATCTGTCCGGGCAGTCCGAGGAACCGGTACTTCGCGTTCAGCACCGTCTCCGCCTGTTGGTCCTCGAACTCCTGTCGCGTCGCTCCGATCTCCAACTTAGGAAGCAGGCCGACGTTCGCGTAGACGTAGCTCTCATCGGGCCCGCTCGCGGCCCACACCTGCGACGCCCCCGCGGTCCACTGCAACATGCCGAGCGACTGCGCCGTCGGAATCCGAAGAAGTCCGGTCGGGCCGACCAACGACGGGTCCGCCCAAGCTGACGCTCCCCCGGCGATCAAGCAGACCAGTACGACTGCAACCAGAAACCGCCTCACCTTCATGCCTCCTTCTGCCAAGAACCCTTGCTGAAATCGCTGCTGCGAATCGCGAGAAGATACCATACGGGGCGCGGCTTTGCATATGCATAAGCTCCAACGGCCGGCGCGAAAGCACCCGGCACTGCCGTGCCGAGCGCCTCCCTACCGCGTCCTTTTGCCGTTCCCCGCGCATCCCAACCCCGTGCCGATCGAGACCCCTACCCCGTGCCGATCGTGCCGCGCGTACCGTATAATCCGCCACTCAACCACCCCCCGACCTCCCCGCCTGCGCCTCCCAATCCCTGGGCAGAAGCGCCCCCCTCTCCCGCCTCGTCACCGGTGCCGTCCGCTCCATCACCACGTAGCTCGAATCACAGTAATAGTGCCTAGAACGCACCACATAGCCCTTCTGGAGCGCCGGCTCCCCATCCGCGTGGTGCAGCGCCACCAGGTCCGGCTCCCACTCCCGGATGATCGCACTCCGGTCTCCGCCCTTCGCGTACTCCAGCACCTCCGGACAAGTCAGCGCTAACATGTCAAGTACCGAACACCCCGTCCAATACGCCAAATTCCCCACCTCCCGCGCAGCCAGCAGATCCCCCGGTTCTGCGACCTCTGACACCCGTTGTGCGAGCATTCGGTGGAACCGAATGTTCGGATTCATCAGAAGGTCCCGGTGGAGCGCAACGCAGTTGTCCCCCACAGAGAGCAGAAGAGCGCTCGTAGTGACAGCGAGCGCCACCGCCCGCCTCTGCCCGCTCACCACCTTGATTCCCATGTAGAGCAGAATGAACCCCATCCACAAGGGCGGCACGTAGTACCACATGAAGTCCGGCGCGCCTCCTGCCGCCAGCGCGATATAGTGGACCGGCACCCATACCACGAACGGTCGCATCCGCGGCTCGCGGCGCCACAGCGCCACCCCTCCGACGGCCGCGAGGGCCGCCGCGATCCACAACCTGTACGGCTGCCCCGGCCCGGGAGCAAAGAGCGCGATAAAGCTGCCCGCGTTCATCTCGCCAGAGACGCCCTTCAACGCCAGCTTCGCCCGCATCGAGAACGGCACGATATCGTGGAACGTGACGACTGCGTACACAGCCCACGGCAGATACACGGCTACGGCCGCGGCGAGGTTCGGCAGGAACAGCTCGCGCCGCGTCCTCGCGGCGAACAGCCAGCCGCCCAACACGAGCACCCCGAGAATCGCTGCATCCGGCCTGGCCACCGCCAGTAGCCCTATCAGCGCCCCGGGCCACCACCGCGCCCCCCCCAAGAGCAGCAGGTAGGCGAGAGCGGTGCTGAGGCCCGTCACCAGGGCCGTCTCCATGCCTCCCGTCCGGAAGAACACTGCGAGCCCGAGAGCCACTGTGAGGCCCGCCGGAAGGCCCACGACCATGCCCCCGGCCGCCGTTCCGATCAGGAAAGCCAGAGCGGCCGTCGCCCCATGTCCGATCGACGTAAGCCACGGCGCCGCGACGTGTGGCGGAATGCCCGCTCGGGCGATGGCTGCCAGGATGAGTGTCCAGAGGGGGGTGGTCGTTCCGTACGACGGCGCCGCCCCGGGCGAGAACGTGAACCCCTCGCCGCTAGCCAATCGCCGCGCGTACTGGTAGGTGATGTAGGCGTCATCACACTGCTCCCACAGCGTGTCGACCCAGGCCGACAGGCCGAAGGCGATGGCAAACATGACGAAAGCGCCCAACCATAAGCGCCAGGCGCGGGGACTAGCAGGCATGCTCGAAACTCCTGCTGCCTTTCGCCGATGCCCGGGAGGCGCAGCGAATCAGGCGGAGCAACCCGGGCCGAGGGGGCATGCCGAGGGGAAGAGGAGGGCCGAAGCGACCACACCCGTTCAAACTGAGCACGCGCAAGAGATGATATGCTGTCTGCAAGCGAGCCGGACTCCGACCGTCAGCTTTGCCCAGAATCAGCACGAGCAAGCGTTAGTGGGCTAGGCTCACACTACCCGGTCGAACGAGGGAATCCTCTGTTATCCGAAAGGTGATTCGCCTGCCTCCTGGGTTCGCTACGCGCGTTCATGGTGCCGGAGCGGGCGGCGCTACTCGGGCAAGCAGTCCGCCGGAATAGTGATTTTGCTCCCCGGCCGCAGCCTCCCCGCCTCCACCCCGTTCGCCCGCCGAATCCGCCAGACCGTCTCTCGCACATCCTGAGACGGATTCCCGTGCTTTCGGGCGATGGTCCACAAGCTCTCCCCGTAGACCACCTTCACGACCAGGGGAGGCCGGGGCGCCTCCGAGTCTGCCCCCCTGCCCCCCGCCAGCGCGGGGAACGCCGCCATCCCTCCCACCACACCGCTGAGCGCGATCCATCGGCACCATCGAGGGCGTCTCGGCATCATGGCCTCCAATGCAAACACCAGTTCGACAATCGAATATACCACACATCCGTTCGATGTCAATACTCGGCACGCAGAAATTTCAAACGGCTGTTTGCAAAGTTGGTCGGGACATGGTATTATCGCCATTGAGAGCAGAACAGCAGTTTGCGAGGGAACCGGCATGCAGCGTCTGACAGAGCGGCAGAAGCAAGTGCTTCACGGAATCCACGACATCTTCCAGGAGAAGCGCTACCCCCCCACGGTGCGCGAGATCGGCGAGCGGCTTGGGCTGAGATCGAGCTGCACCGTGCAGCGCCACCTCGAAGCGCTCGAGCGCAAGGGCTACATCAAGCGCGACCCCACCAAGGCGCGGTCGGTCAAGATCATCAAAGCCCCCGACCCGAAGATGATCCCGGTGCCCATGGTCCCCGTCCCCATCGTCGGGCGCGTTGCCGCCGGGCAACCCATCCTCGCCACCGAGAATATCGAAGAGGTCTTCCCCCTGCCTCGCGACATCGTCAAGGACGACCAGTGCTTCATGCTCGAAGTGAAGGGTGACTCGATGATCGAAGCCGGCATCTTCGACGGCGATTACGTCGTGGTCCGGCAGCAGCCCTACGCCGACGACGGCGAAATCGTGGTCGCTTTGCTGGAGGACGAGGCGACCGTCAAGCGCCTCAGCCGTCGCAGAAACCGCATCTACCTTGAGCCGGCGAACAAGGACATGAAGCCCATCATCGCCACCGATGTGAAGATCGTCGGCAAGGTGCTGATGAGCATCCGGAGATACGCTTGACGCTCGCCGCACCCCTTGCTATCTTGTGATCGAGGGGGGCACTGCCAGCGACCCCGGAGGGGTGTCCGAGCGGTTTAAGGAGACGGTCTTGAAAACCGTTGGGGGCCGAAAGCCCCTCGTGGGTTCGAATCCCACCCCCTCCGCTGAGCGGCCTGAAGCTGGGGCATCCTTGGTCGCCTCGCTCACATGGACGAAGCTGACTGCGGTCCCCGCCCCGGGCACAACCGTGACGGCGCTCGTATTGACTCCCTCCCTTTCGAAACCGGACAGCACGAGGCGGCATTCATCATCGTCGCCGACCCAGGTTCGCATCTTGGTCTGAGCGCCCAGCCGCGCCGTCACCACGAGCGCCGTGGCCTCGAGCCCTCCGCCCTCCACAGCATAGTCGGACAACGCAGCCTGGCCTCCCGGCCGCGCGTGGGGTGCCTTGAAGAGGTAGTCGAGACAGACGACGCCAAGCCCGACTATTCGCGGCGCCTTGGAAGGTGCGACGAAGGGCTCGGACGATCCCAGTGCCGCTTTAGGACGAGTCTCGGGCGATTCCGAGGTAGGCGGGTTGCGCACGCTCAGCACTCATCCCTTCCGGCGAAGAGGCGCATCTTGGCCGCTGCCAGTTCATGGCCGGCCGTCTTGCCAGCGCCGAAGAGCGAGAGCACGTTGTACTTGAAGCCCGACGCGTTCTGCGCGTGCTCGTAGGCGCGGCCGAAGGCCGCGATGAACTCCGTGCAGACGTTCACCTTGGCGATTCCAAGGCTAATAGCCTCCTTCACTTGCTCGTCCGGAGTCCCGCTGCCACCGTGCAGTACGATCGGCACCGGAACCTTCGACGCGATCTCGGCTAGACGCCTGAGGTTGAGCTTCGGCTCGTAGGTGTAGAGCCCGTGGGCCGTCCCGACGGCTACGGCCAGTGCATCGACGCCGGCCTCCTCTACGAATCGTCGGGCCTCTTCAGGGTCGGTCTGCATGGCCTGCTCTTCGGAGACATCGCTCCGCGCCTCTGCCCCCGCAAGACGCCCCAGCTCCGCCTCGACGGATACGCCCCGAGGGCGTGCCAGCTCGACGACCTTCTGCGTGACATCTCTGTTCTCTTCATACGGCAGCCCCGAGGCGTCGATCATGACCGACGTGAAGCCCGCCTCGACCGCGGCCCCGGCGAGGTCGATGGTGTCACCGTGGTCCAGATGGAGCACGACCTCCGTTTGCGAGCTGCCTGCGACCGCGCGCGCGATGTCGGAGAGCGCCTGCAGGCCGGCGAACTCGATCTCCAAGGGTCCCGCCTGCAGGATGACCGGAACGCCCACCGTTTCCGCAGCCTCCACGATAGCCTGTGCCGAATCCAAGGACCAGAACTCGAAGGCGCCGACGGCATACCCGCCGGCTCGGGCGGGACCGAGGACTTCCTCTAGGGTTCTCAACATACTGGTGGACCTACCGCATCTTCGCTCGCCGCGCCCGGTCGCGCGAGACGTGCCACTGCTACTCTTCGCACAGCTGCGCCAGATAGTCGTAACTCATGCGGACGCTCTGCATGGTGTCTCGCCTGCACTCATCCTGCTCCACGATATACCATTCGGCTCCGGCTGAGTCCGCGGCGGCGATGATACCCGGGATGTCCAGCACACCCTCGCCGATCTCTGCGAAGAAGCCATCCTCGCCGGGCTCCATGTCCTTCATGTGGATGAGAGGCGTCCGGCCCGATAGTTCCTGGATATACTCGACGGGGTCGCGCCCGGCGCGGGCAAGCCAGTAGACATCAAGCTCAGCGTTCACTGCGGGCGATAACCGCGCGAACAAGTGATCATAGCCTCGTTCACCATCATGGAGATCAAACTCGAAATGGTGATTGTGGTATGACAGCCGGACTCCGTGCTCCGCGAGCGTTCTTGACGCCTCATTCAGCTGCTCAGCGAATTCACGGTAGCCGTCAAGACTCCCGCGGAGTTCGCCCAGAAGTCCGGAACAGACGAAGTCTCGGTAGCCAATCTCCAGGCTCTCTTCGAGAAAGCGGTTCACGTCCGCCAGACACTCCGCAACATTGATGTGCCGGGCGACGGCCTTCATCCCGATGTCGTTGAGGATTCCCCGAAACACCCCCGGCTGCACCGGGAGTTCGCCGAATTCGATAGCGCGGTACCCGAGGTCTGCCAGTTGGGCCAGGGCGCCGGCGAAGTCTCTTTCCAGGTAGTCCCGCACCGTCCAGATCTGCAGCGCGATTTGCTCTTCTCTCATATCGACCCTCTGTCAGGCGTCTCGCCGTTCGCAGTCGTAGGGCGGTCAGAAAGCGTTTCCCCTTGCAGCGAAGCGATCCTCTCACCAGGGGCCACGAATGGCGCGGCAGTATGAGGCCTGAGTTGGCGGCGAGGGAGTCCAGCGGCATACTGACGTCGTGGCGGCCGACGGAGCGCCAGTATCCATCGATCTCGGGGATGGCGAAGGCGACGCGACTCCTGCGCGATGGTCGTGATCCGAGAGCCGCGTCCCGCGTCGGAGAAGATCACGACCGCTTCGTGATAGACGACCTAGTAGGCACTGAGGCCTGCTGCTGCCTCACCGCGAAGCCGGATAGTCCACCGGAATCCGACTCGGGAGGGGCTTCGTCATGCTCGACTTAGATTGCCCCTCTCCCTCACGCGATCGCCGGTCGCTCTCGAGTTCTCCCGACGCCCCGAGTGCTGCGAAGGCTCGGACCCTTCAGCTAGACGTGGCGGGCGCAGTTGAAGCCGTTGCCGAGGTCGCACAGCACGCAGGTATCCGGGATCTTCTCGGTGACCATGAGCTGTGCTGCGCACTTGCCGCAGAGCCGTTCCTCGCCCGGCGCCATGGGACCGTCGCAGGGCGTTATCGTCATGGGGCAGAGCTGTATGCAGGAGTTGCACTCCTTACAGAAGTCGGGGCGCACCCCGAAGGGGAAGTCGACGTGGCGCTCCTTGCCTCGTCCCACGAATCCGATGGCCCTCGCCCCCCACATCTCGGCGCAGACGCGCACGCAGCGGCCGCAGAGCGTGCAGTTCTTGTTGCGGAAGGGATAGCGCACCTTCGTGACACCGCACCGGACGGCGATGTCCTGAACGGCGCGCGAGTTGGGCGCCTCGGCGACGAGCAGCTCGGCGATGTTCCGGCGCAACTTCCTGATCTTCTCGGTATTGGTCCGGATCACCATGTCGTCCTGCACCAGCAGCGTACACGACGTCGTCACCTTCGAGCGGCCGTTCTCCACCCGTTCCACGATGCAGAGACGGCAGGCGCCGAAGTCGGAGAGATTCGGCACGTGACAGAGGTGGGGAATGCAGATGCCGTACTCGAGTGCGACATCGAGCACGCTGCGTCCCTTGGGGGCGCGCACCGTCGCCCCGTCGATTGTCAGCGTCACATATTGCTCCATGAGTACCTCGCTACTTGAGGGCAATGGCCCCTTGCGAACACTCGTCCACGCAGATCCCACAGCGCCGGCAGGCGTCGAGATCGACAGTGTGAGGCTGCTTCTTCTCGCCGTGAATCGCCGCGTGGGGGCAGGCGCGGAGGCAGGCGCCGCACCCGATGCATGCCTCCTCGTCGATGACGCACTCAATCAGAGCGCGGCACACGCCAGCCGGACACCGGCCCTCCGAGATATGGGCCTCGTATTCGTCGCGGAAATACTGGAGGGTGGACAGCACGGGATTGGGCGCGGTCTTGCCCAGGGCGCATAGGGCGGTTTCCCGGATGGTCTCGCCAAGCTCCTGAAGCAGATCGAGCTGCTCGGGCCGACCTCGGCCCTCGGTTATGTCGGTGACGATCTCGAGCATCCGATTGATGCCGACCCGGCAGGGGACGCACTTCCCGCACGACTCGTCCTGGAGGAAGGCGAGGAAGTACCGCGCCACGTCCACCATGCAGGTGCGCTCATCCATCACCACCATGCCGCCCGAACCCACCATGGAGCCGGCCTCCGCCAGCTCATCGAAGTCGACGGCGAGGTCGAACTTGTCCACGGGGAGGCACCCGCCCGAGGGGCCGCCCGTCTGCACCGCCTTGATGGCGGCTCCGTCGCTGGGTCCGCCCCCGATATCGAAGATGATCGTCCGCAGGGGCGTCCCCATCGCCACCTCGACCAGGCCGGTGTTCTTCACGCGGCCCGTAAGGGCGAAGATCTTCGTCCCCTTGCTGCCCTTCGTGCCCTTCTCGGAGAACCAGGCGGCGCCGTTGCGAACGATCAGCGGGATGTTGGCCCACGTCTCCACGTTGTTCAGCGCGGTGGGCTTGTTCCAGAGCCCCTCCTCCACCGTATGAACGTCCTTGGGGCGCGGCTCCCCCACCTTGCCTTCGAGCGAGGCCATCAGTGCCGTCGACTCGCCGCAGACGAAGGCGCCGCCCCCTCGCGCCACGTCGACGTCGAAGCACAGGTCCGAGCCCAGGATGTTGTCGCCCAGAAGTCCAAACTCCCGCGCCTGCTCCACCGCCGCGCGGGCATGGGTGACGGCCAGCGGGTACTCGTTGCGAACATAGATGTAGCCCTGCCTGGCCCCTATCGCCCAGGCGCCGATCAGCATGCCCTCCAGCACCAGATGGGGATTGCCTTCCAGGACACCCCGGTCCATAAAGGCGCCGGGGTCGCCTTCGTCCGCGTTGCAGATCACGTACTTCTCGTCCCCCGCGGCCGCGCGGCAGGAGGCCCACTTTCGCCCGGTCGGGAAACCGCCTCCGCCGCGGCCCCGCAGGCCGGAGCGTGCGATCTCGCCGATGACTTCCTCCGGGCCGTACTCGCGGAGGGCCTTGGCCAGCGCGGAGTAGCCGCCAACAGCGATGTAATCTGTGATAGATGATGAATCAACCTGACGGTTCAATGCCAGCAGGGTGCGGTCCTGAAGGCGATAGAAGGGGATCTCCGCTTCAGTTTGCAGCTTGCTTCCGGAGGCGGGATCGGTGTAGAGGAGCCGTTCGATAAGCTCGCCGTCGAAGAGTGTCGAGGAGACGATCTCGGGCACGTCGGCCGGCTTGAGGTGGCAGTAGAAGATGTTGCCGGGATCGATGACCATGATCGGGCCCTGCTCGCAGAAGCCGTGGCAGCCAGTGACGCGGACTTGCACGGTGTCTGCCAGGTCTTCGCGGGAAAGCTCGGATCGAAGCGCGTCAATCACCGCGCGACACCCCGATGCCTGACAGCCCGGGCCGCCGCACACGGTGATCGTCGTGCCGGCGCCATCGCGCGCCGCCGCCAGCGATGTGCGCAGGTCCTCCAACTCCTCGATCGCGGCAAGCTTATGCATCTCGTGTGTCCTCATTCCCGGACTTACGAATCGATTCAATCAGCCGGCTCAACTTCCGCGGAGTCATGTGGTCATAGTAGACCCCGTCCAACACCACCACCGGGCCCAGCGCGCACGCACCCAAGCAGTTCACGGACTCGAGCGTGAAGAGGCCGTCGCCGGTTGTGCCGCCGGGCTCCACGTCGAGCATTGCGGCAACCTGCTCCACGATGGGGGCCGCTCCGCGGACGTGGCAGGCAGTCCCCATGCACACCGTGATCACATGTTCTCCCCGGGGGACCAGCGAGAAGGCCTTGTAGAAGCTGGCCACCCGGTAGACCTCGATCAGGGGCACGCCGAGCTCCCGGCTGATGGTGATCATCGACTCCTGAGGGACATAGCCCCAGGTGTCTTGCACGTCCTGAAGGACCTCGATGAGCTGCTGCGGCTGGCTCCTTCTGCCTTCGATGATGGCATCGAGCGTTTTGACCGACATGCTCAACTCCCTCGACTTCGGTAGCGGTGCTTGACTCGGGAAACGGTAGCCGCTATCATGGCTGCCGTAAATCCCGAAAGAATGCACTTGCATTGCATATCGGGGATAGGCAGTCGAACTGCCTATTATTCGCCTATAGAATGCCCTGTCGATAGGGGGGCATCCGGGAGGTGCCATCAGCGTGAGAAGTGAGAGCAGTGCTGCTTATGAGACGAGCGCCTTGAGTGAGAGCAAGCAGACGGATTCCCCTTCCGGCCGATGGCGGGTGCTCCCGGTCCAAGACTCAGAGCCATCCAAGCTGGAGCGCGCGCTCCACGAGCGGATCAAGGAGCTGAACTGCCTCTACGGGCTGGCCCAGCTTGCCAAGGAGAGCCCGGATTCCCTCGAGGAGGTGCTCGGGCGCGTCATCAACCTGTTGCCGCCCTCATGGCAGTATCCGGAAATCACCGTCGCCAGAATCACCTTCAAAGGCGACATCTTCAAGAGCGAAGGATTCCGGGTGACGAAGTGGCGGCAGACCGCCCGCATCATGCTTCACAACGAGCCCGTCGGAGAAGTGGCCGTGTTCTACCTGGAGGAGCGGCCGCCGCTGTACGAGGGCCCCTTTCTGCGAGAGGAGCGGATTCTGCTGGAGGCCGTGGCCGAGCACATTGCGGCGATGGCGAAGCGCATTTCCGCCGAGCAAGAACTACAGGAGACGAATCGGCAGCTCAGAGTCGAGCGCCAGGCGTTGCAGGAGGCGAACACCGCTCTGCGATCCGTGCTGGCGAGAATAGAGGAGGAGAAGCGGGACATCCAGCGCCAGATCCAGGGCAATGTCGAGAAAGTGCTCATGCCCATGATCTACGCGCTGGCGAGGGAGGTGACAAAGGGGCAGCGGCGATACGTGGAGCTGCTCCGGGACAACCTCGAGGAGATCACCGCTCCCTTTATCAGCAATCTCTCCGATGCGCACCGCTCGCTGACGATGACCGAGATCGGCATCTGCAACATGGTACGCAGCGGCCTGACGAGCAAAGAGATCGCACGGATGCGCGGCGTCTCCGACGCCACCGTCAGCCGCCACCGGGAACGCATACGCCGCAAGCTCGGCATCACGGGCAGTGCCACGAACCTGACGAGCTATCTCCAGACCATTATGTGACCTTCCGCCGGAGCGAACGTGGTGGGCGGCCGAACCGCGGGCTGGCCCGCGTCCGGCGGTTGTGCGCCCTGCTTGGGGAACCGAGAGGCGCCCCCGCCTATGCCCAGCGGGGTCCAACCGCCGTCGTCGATCGTGCCCCCCGAGGTCGCGAAAGAGGGCCAATACGGCCCCGCGTGCCGCAGGATACGGCCCCTTCCCTGTCGAATCTAACAGACTCAGAGCCCTCCAGCTAGGCCTGGCGTTGATTCCGGCGGCGGAGGGACATGGACCAGGGTATACTCAGTCGTAGCGGCGTTGCTGGGATGGTAATGAGAAGAGCGCGATGGCTGAGCCTCATCCTGCTGAGCTGCCTGGCCTTGGTCCAGTTTCCGGCCACGGCGGCAAACCCTGTTCCAGGGGAGCCGGCGGGGGCCCTTATCCTCTATGACTCTGCCCCCCCGTACGGGTGGATTGGCGAGCTGCACGCCCTTCACATCGCCAACCTGCTCGGGCACTTCCCCCTGGAGTCGACAATCGAGCCGGTGGAGGGCTACTCCGCCGGTGAGATCGAAGACTACGCGGTCACTTTCTACATCGGGGACGTGTACGACAACCCCCTGCCCGAAGCATTCCTCTCGGATGTGATGACCACCGAAAGGGCGGTCTGCTGGTTCAAGTACAACCTGTGGCAGATCGCTTGGGACTGGGACGAGGGTTATTACTGGGATCCTGCGTTCACCTCCCGATACGGATTCCAGTTTGCCGGAATGGACGACTCCGGGTTTTCCGAGATTCACTACAAGGGCGAGTCCCTGGTGAAGAACCTCTGGGACCCGGATGTCGGTACCGCCGAGATTCTGGATCCGGAACAGGCGGAGGTGAAAGCGGTCGCCTACCGGCCGGACACGCATCCTGACGGGGAGGCCTGGTGTCCATATGTCGTTCACTCCGGGAACCTCTGGTATTTCGCCGACACGCCCCTGACCTACGTCTCTGAGGAAGACCGCTATCTCGTTCTCTGCGACTTGATTCACGACATCGTCGGCATCGACCATGCGCCCAGCCGGCGTGCCCTGATCCGCATCGAGGACGTGGATCCGACGTGCGATCCCGCGGATCTGACGGGTATAGCCGATTACCTCTACTCCCAGGATGTCCCCTTTCAGGTGGCCGTCATCCCCGTGTATGCGGACCCGCTCGGGGTCGAGAACGGAGGGGTGCCCGAGGAGATTCGCCTCTCCGAGTCGCCGGAGGTGGTCGAGGCGCTTCAGTACATGGTCGCCCGAGGCGGCCAGATCATACTCCACGGCTACACCCATCAGTACGACGCGACCCCCAACCCCTACAACGGTTTGACCGGCGACGACTGCGAGTTCTTTCTCGCCGCGTGGAACGAAGAGGATGGCTATACCGAGCTTATCGGCCCTGTGCCGGAGGACTCGGTCGCTTGGGTGAACGACCGCATCGACCGGGGGTTGAGCGAGCTGTCGGCCTGCGGGCTTTCGCCGGTGGCCTGGGAAGTACCCCACTATGTGGCCTCGGCCCTCGACTACGTCGAGTTCGGGCGCCGCTTCGATCTCAATAGTGGGCGCATCCTCTACTTCAGTGAATCCACTCCCGACTTCCTGGGGCAGTTCTACCCCTATCCGATCGAGCAGGATATATACGGGCAGCGAATCATGCCGGAGAACCTCGGCAATGTCGAGCCAGAGCCGTTCTACGACTACCCGGCGCGCTTGCCCGCCGATATCGTCAACGCGGCCAAGAAGAACCGCGTCGTTCGGGATGCATGGGCAAGCTCCTATTTCCACCCGTACCTTCATCTCAGGCATCTGAAGAAAGTGGTCGAGGGCATCAAGAATCTCGGCTACATATACACGTCAATGCCCCCGCTGTCGGCGGATGCGGGGCCGGACAAGACGATTGTCGCGGAAGGCTCGGCCACGCTGGAGGGATCGGCTTCCGATGGGAGGCCGCCCTACAGCTACTCCTGGTCGCCGACCACGGGCTTGGATGATCCCACGGAGGCTCAGCCCACGGCATCGCCTGCGAGCACGACCACCTACACGCTCACGGTCACCGACGATCGGGGGCAGAGCGCCGGCGACTTGGTGACGGTGACCGTGCTGCCGCCGGTGGTGGCGCAGGCGGGGCCGGACAAGACCATTGCCGCGGGCGATGGGGTCATGCTGGAGGGATCGGCCTCCGGCGGCGTGCCGCCATACGTCTACTCTTGGTCGCCGACAACCGGGCTGAGCGATGCTTCGGCATCTCAGCCTATCGCCTCGCCCGCGAGCACGACGACCTACACGCTTACCGTGACCGATGACTACGGTCAGACCGACACCGATACGGTAACGGTCACGGTGGCCACTGCTGTCGTGGCGGAGGCCGGTTCGGACAGGGTGATCGCCTCTGGCGGGTCGAGCGTGCTGGAAGGGTCGGCCTCCGGCGGCCTGGGTCCTTACAGCTACTCCTGGTCGCCGGGCACGGGGCTGAACGATCCGAACATTGCCCAGCCCACGGCTTCACCGACAGGCACTACCACGTACACGCTTACCGTGACCGACGACCTCGGGCAAACCGACACGGATACCGTAACGGTGACCGTCGCCACGGCTGTCGTGGCCGACGCCGGTTCGGACAGCACCATTGCCTCCGGCGGATCGACCGCCCTGGAAGGCGCGGCCTCTGGTGGAGTGCCGCCGTACAGCTACTCCTGGTCTCCTGCCGCGGGCTTGGATGAGCCCACCGAGGCCCAACCGACCGCCTCGCCCACAATCACCACCACGTACACGCTTACGGTGACCGATGATCTGGGGCAGACCGATACCGACAGTGTCACGGTGACGGTGGCGAGTGCTGTTGTGGCGGAAGCTGGATCGGGCAGCACCATTGCCTCTGGCGGATCGACGGTGCTGCACGGCTCGGCCTCCGGCGGCCTGGGTCCTTACAGCTACTCGTGGTCGCCGAGCACGGGGCTCAACGACCTGAACATCGCCGCGCCGCTGGCATCGCCTACAGGCACCACCACGTACACGCTTACGGTGACTGATGATCTGGGGCAAACCGACACGGATGCAGTGATGGTAACAGTGGTGCCCCCGGTGGTGGCAGAGGCGGGGCCGGACAAGAGCATTCCAGCCGGCGGGTCGAGCGTGCTGGAGGGCATGGCTTCCAGCGGGCTGCCGCCGTATACGTACTCGTGGTCGCCGAGCACGGGGCTCAACGATCCGAACATCGCTCAGCCGACAGCTTCGCCTACAGACACCATTGCGTACACGCTTACGGTGACCGATGACCTGGGGCAGACGGATACGGACACTGTGACGGTGACGGTGGCGTCCGGGGTGGTGGCGGAGGCGGGGCCTTCTAAGACCATTGCGGCAGGAGGTCAGGCTGCTCTGCAGGGCTCGGTCTCCGGCGGGCTGCCGCCGTATACGTACTCGTGGTCGCCGAGCACGGGGCTCAACGATCCGAACATCGCTGAGCCGACAGCTTCGCCTACAGACACCATTGCGTACACGCTTACGGTGACCGATGACCTGGGGCAGACGGATACGGACACTGTGACGGTGACGGTGGCGTCCGGGGTGGTGGCGGAGGCCGGTTCGGACACGACGATCGCCTCCGGCGAATCGACCGCGCTGCAAGGCTGGGGCTCCGGCGGATTGCCGCCCTACAGCTATGCCTGGTCGCCGAGCACGGGGCTGAACAACCCGAGCATCGCCCAGCCCACGGCTTCGCCCACAAGCACCATTACGTACACCCTCACGGTAAGCGACGACCTGGGGCAGACGGACAGCGACACGGTGACGGTCACTGTATTGCCCCGGGTGATGGCGCAGGCGGGGCCGGACAAGAGCATTGCCCCTGGGGCTTCGACCACGCTGGAGGGCTCGGCCTCGGGCGGAGTGCCGCCGTACAGCTATTTCTGGTCACCTAGTGCGGGGTTGAGCGATGCTTCGGCACCTCAGCCTTCAGCCTCGCCCACGAGCACGACGACCTACACGCTTACCGTGACTGATGATTACGGGCAGACGGACACTGATGTCGTAACGGTGACGATCACCACTGCTGTCGCGGCGGAGGCCGGCTCGGAGGCGACGATCGCTTCCGGCGGATCGACGATTCTTCAAGGCTCGGCTTCAGGTGGAGTGCCACCGTATACCTATTCGTGGTCGCCGACCACCGGGCTGAGCAATCCGAACATAGCCCAGCCCGCGGCCTCGCCCACGAGCACCACCACGTATACCCTAACCGTAACCGACGACCTGGGACAGAGCGACACCGACAGCGTCACGGTGACGATGCTCTCTGAGATTTTCTCGGATGTGCCGGAAGACCATTGGGCCGCGGCCGAGATCGCAGCCTGTGTGAACGCCGGCATCGTGAGCGGCTACGACGACGGTCAGTACCACGGTGAATGGCCGGTCGACCGGGCGCAGATGGCCGTCTACATCGCGCGGGCGCAAGGCTGGGTGCGGATCGGGGACGACATGACGACGGCCCCCGAGCTGTTCCCGGATGTCCCAATGGGCTACTGGGCGGGCGCCGCAATTCAGGCCTGCGTCGATCACACGGTCTCGTCCGGCTACGTCTACCCCGACCCCAACAACCCCGGCGCCACGATCCGTCTCTACGAGCCGGCCGGAATCGTCAGCCGCGACCAGATGGCCGTCTACATGGCCCGCTCGATGGCCGACCCCGTCGGCGAAGACGGGCTCGCCGGCTATGTCCCTGCCGACCCCCGCAACTTCCCGGACGTGCCGGACACCGGGTATGGGCCGGACGGCACCGAGCCCTTCTGGGCCTACAGGCACATCGAGTACTGTGTCGAGCACGGTGTCGTCAACGGTTACGGCGACGGGTACTACCACCCCGACTGGGACGTCACGCGGGATCAGATGGCGGCCTACATAGCAAGGGCGTTTGGGCTACCTACATAATCCCGAGTAGCAGACTCGCCCAGGAGCGCCTGTCCGGCCCACCGGGAGGTGACGGCGTAGCGGCGCTCCGGGGACTTCGCCCGCCAGTCCTCGCAGGCCAGCGCCATGGTGAAGTCAAGCTGGGCGAGGAGCCAGCGTCGCTGCTGGAGGTCGAGGTCCGCGACGTTCAACCCGGCGAGGGCGTCGGCTACCGCCTCCGCTGCCCGGGCTGACAGCTCTGCGTCAGCGATCAGGGGCTCGATCTCAGCTAGCCGCTCCAGCCAGGCCGTCCTGTCCGCTTCGAGCCGACCGCGTGCGAGGCAGAAGTCCCCATCGTTGATGACCTCCTTGGCGAGCTTCCCCAGGAGGGTCTCGACCTCCCGATCACACCCGGCGATGGCCCGATCGAGCCGCTGCTTCTCCTCGACCAGGATGGGCAATGCCTTCCGGCGAGTCGCGTCCCCGTAGGTTCGGGCCATGTGGGGATGCTCGGCATCTCGCCCACCGCAAACGCCTCCCAGAACAGGAGTCTCAGCGGTCGCCGAGAATACCACGATCAGCGCCCCTTTTGGGCCTGAGAGGCCTCCAGATCCGACGATAGCATGCGCGTTGTCAGCGCCCATAGAGACGTGTCTGAATAGACCAATCATAGGATCTGGCCGCCGCCAATGCCTGCAGGAGGTCTTGACTAATCAGAGAGTCTTATAGAGAGAGCGCGCGGGGAGGAGACATCGACGATGATCACACCCACAGTTGGGTTCATAGTGTACGGCGTCCACAAGGACGGGCTCAACGATCCGATGGGGACGCCTTTTGTCGACGATGCGATTATCGAGAAGTCGAAGAAGGCGCTCAGGGACGAGGGCGTCAAGCTGGTCGAGCACGACATCGTAGTTGCCTCCAAAGAGGAGGCCAAAGTCGCGCTCAACAGAATGAAGCACAACGATCGGGTGGACTGCGCGATTCTGTTCTCAGGGACCTGGGTTTGGGCAGCTCACCTGATCGGAGCCGTTCGAGACTTCGCGATGACCGGGAAAGGTGTGCTCATCTGGACTCATCCGGGCTCACAGGGCTGGCGACCGGTGGGCGGTCTGGTCATGCACGGCGCGTTGATGGAGGTCGGGATTCGGCACAAGTTTGTCTACGGCGCGGCTGACGATCCACGAGAGATGGCGAGGATCGTGAGCTTCTGTCGAGCGGCGCACCTGAAGAGTTGGCTCAACCTGTCGACCATAGGCACCTTCGGCGGCCGCGGCATGGGTGTTACCTCCGGCGTGGCGGACCCGTCGCAGTGGATGAAGATGTTCGGAGTGGATATCGACTCCCGGGATACGACGGAGCTCATCCGGACTGCTAAGCGTGTCACGCAGGACAGGATCGCTGCCCTCCAGCCGCGGATTGAGCAGCTCTTCGGCGACATGCCGGAGGCGGACATCGTCAACGAGCGTTCCATCCGCCTGTATCTCGCGGTCAAGGAGATCGTGGAGAAGGAGAAGTGGGACTTCTACACGATCCAGTCATTCCCCGGCCTGGGCGATGACTACTCCGCCACTTGCTTCGTCCAGAGCATGATGCTGGAAGATGGCTGGGGCACCTCCACCCTGGGGGACTTCAACACGGCGCTAACGGTGCTGCTTCTGACCAAGCTGAGCAAGGAGCGAGTCTACTACGGCGACCTCCAGCATATCGACAAGAAGAGCAAGGAGATCAAGATCATCGGCGACGGAGCTTGCCCCCCGTCGCTTGCGGGAAAGCTGGGCCCTGCCGGATTCGCGGAGCACGGCATTCCGACGGAAGGAAAGGCGGGAGGGCTCTCGGTCAAACTGGTGTGCAAGGTCGGCGAGGGCGTCGTGGCTCGGCTAGGCCGGGTGGAGGGCGAGTTCATCATGGTCATCAGTCGCGGGACGATCTTCGAGCCGCCGGCCGATCAGCTCGAGGCGCGCCTGCGCGAATGCGGGATTCCGTTCTGGCCGCACGGCTTCGTCACGGCGCATTGCGACATAGATGCGCTGATCGAGAACTGGCCCAACGAGTACGCTTGCTTGGGATACGGAGAACATCTCTATCCCGCGCTGGTGGACTTCTGCGAGATGACGGGCGTCAGAGCGATTCTGCCTTAGGAAGGGTGTTCCCCCTCCTGTGCGCGTGAGAGGTCGCGCTGGCATATGAGCGGATACCGGCTGTTGACCCACGCGGAGGTCGAGGATTCCCCAGGTTTCCTCGAGGCCCTCTGTAGGCTCAACGCTCTGACGTTCGGCGAATACTACGGCGTGTTCTTTCCCACCCCCGATTTCATCAACTGGTACGTTACCCGGCCAGGGCTGGACCTGCGGCTGTGCCAGGCCGCCTTTCTCGGGGAGGAGCTGGTTTCCAGTCTCTTCGTCACGCTGGCCCGGATGCGGCTTGGGGGAGAGATGGTCCTGTGTGGTTTCATCGACACAGTGATGACCCACCCTTCGCACCGCCGGCGCGGTCTCGCAAGCTCTCTGCTCCGCCGGGCGCTCGCCGGGATGAAGTCCGCTGGCGCCGAGGTCAGTCTCCTCTATGCTTCCTATGAGGACCCCCCCGGGCCATCTCAGATAATGTACGAGCACCTTGGCTACTCCCTTCGCCAGCTCGTTCTCCGGTTTGTGAAACAGCCACCGCACACACCGGAGGCCGCTCCAGCCATACTCATTCCGCCCGACGATGACACGCGGAGGGCATTCGCATCCGCCCTGGAGCGACATGACGGCTGGATCGACCTCGATGATTCCCTCTGGCGGTGGCGGCGGATTCAGCGTCCGTCACAATACCCCACGACCCTATGCAAGACGGCCAGTGGGGCGCTCTGCGCGATGTGCTGGGGCGACCTGCTCGCAACTGGGCGGCAGCGCCCAGTCACTGTCGTCAGCGACCTGGTCCTGCCCGATGGGAATCGAGGAGAAGATGATCTTGAGGTCATCATCGCGACGGCTGTCGGGGATTCGCCGATCACAGTCTTCTGCGCCGATTCGGACACCTCGCTCAAGCGCTGCCTCCGAAGTCTGGCGTTTGTGCCCGTCGCCACGGAGGCGGCCATGGTTCGTCCGCTCACCCCGATCGGGGCAGAGCTAGTGCGCACACAGCCCGGTAGCTGGTATGCGGCAGTGGAATCGATCATTGGGGTCTAGCCACGCTGAGAATGACTGGTCTTGTGTTCGGGCCTGGAGGGAGCTCGGCCCCTGTTGATGACATGCCGGATCAGAAACGTGCCGCAGTTGTGAGCAAGCCAGAAGCCCGTACATGACGGTCGTGCAGACCCTCCCCACGTGCAGTAACGTTCAGAGGGGCAGGCCAGACCGGTGCCGCCCTGAGATGGAATCGGTCGGGCTGCTGGATCGTCTTCTCTCCGACAGCCGTGACGGTAACGACGGACTAGGGAAAGGAAGCTATGGGCAATCGGAAGGTGTTGATGGGTGTCATTGTCATTGCGCTACTGGCATTCGTAGGACTGGCACTGGCGCAGGAGGACAGGGGCGGACGCAGGGGACAGCCAGGCGACCAAGCGTCTCGTGCGGCTCGCCAGATGGCGCGCATCAGGGCAGCTCTTGGCGCCAGCGACTCCGACTGGAAGGTGCTGGAACCGAAGATCGAGCTGGTCATCACTCGATCCCGCGAGGCTCAGATCAGCCGCGGGATGTACGGGCGCCCCGGCGCCGCGCCGGAAACCCCGGAGACTCCTCTCGCGAAGGCCGCCGCCGACCTCCAGAAGACACTGGACAATCCGCAGGCCACTCCTGACCAGATCAGGGCGAAACTGGCCGCAGTGCGCGCCGCCCAGAAGACGGCTGAGGCCGCGCTCGGGGAGGCGAGGGACTCTCTCCGCTCCGCGGTTAGCCCTCGGCAGGAGGCGCACTTGGTGCTCATGGGCATACTGGAGTAGGAGCAGGCACAGGACCTCACGCGCCACCTGTCGGCCTCGGGGCCGACAGGTGGTGAAATCACGTCGCTCGGTTGGATGTCCCTACTCAGCTCGCAGCGCCTCCATAGGCTCGATCGAGGCCGCCCGGATGGCTGGATAGAGACCGAAGACGAGTCCCACGGTTACCGACACGCCCAGCGAGAGCCCCACCGCAGCGCCGGCCACTACTGTCTTCCAGCCCGCGTAGTGCGAGATGGCCTGCGCTGCCCCTATGCCTGCCGCGACGCCCAGCAGGCCGCCGATGGTGGTAATCACGAGGCACTCGACTAGGAACTGGCGAACTATGTCACCGCGTTTCGCCCCGATGCACCGGCGGATTCCGATTTCTCTTGCCCGTTGCGTGACCGTGGCCAGCATGATGTTCATGATGCCGATCCCACCCACCAGGAGTGAGATGCTGGCGATCGCCCCCATTACCACGTTGAAGATGCTCTGGGTCTGCTGGCGCTGCCGCAGCAGCTCGATCGGGATGACGATCTCGAAGTCCTGGATGCCCCCGTGTCGCTGTGTAAGAATCTGCTTGACGACCTGAGCTGCTGGCACAGTGACCTCTGGGTCTCTCACCTGGACGGCGATCTCGCTGATAGGCCGGCGGTTGAGCGGCGGACGCTCGAACATCGAGCCCACCAGCCCCATCACCGCCTCGGGGTTCATCGGGATCGCCTTCTCCATATAGAGCTGGAAGTCTTCCATCGCCACCGTGATCGGGATGTAAACGTCCTGGTTGAGATCACGCAGCGAGAAGGTCGTATCGGACGTCTCCAGCACCCGCTCCTGCATGACGCCGATCACTCGGAAGTTGCTCATCCCGATCTTGATGAACTTCCCAACCGGGCTCTCGAAGGCGAAGGCCTCGCGTTTCACCTCCGCTCCCAACACGCACACGTGGGCGCGCTGGGCTACATCCGTGTCGTCGATGAAGCGTCCCTCCGCGACGTTGAGGTGAGAGGCCTGCACGTAACCGAGATCCGTCCCGAAGACGCGGGCGTCCACGGCCTTTCCGCTCGCGGATACTTCCCCGAACACGCGGCACGAAGGGACTACCCGGGCGGCGAAATCGCACAGCTCATTGAGGACCAGCGCGTCCCCATAGGTGAGACCGTAGGGGGACTTCCTGGTCGCCTCGTCTTGCTTCTCTCCCGCTAGTGCGACCCGGCGAACCTGCAGCGTATCTATCCCCAATTGCTGGATCTGCTGCAGCGTCTCCTGGCGGGCCCCTTCCCCGATGGAAACCATGGCGATCACCGCTGCCACCCCAAAGATCATGCCCAGCATCGTAAGCAGAGAGCGCAGCTTGTGACTGGAGAGCTCGCGGAAGCCCGTCTTGATGGGGGCAGTCAGCCAAGCGAGATTGAGCTTCTTCGACCTCACTGCGCTTGCCCTCTCGCGGGCGCCGCCGTCGTCAGCGGCAGGCCCAAGTCGTTCAGTGCGATCTGGTCGCCCTCTCTCAGCCCCTCCGCTATCGCCGTGTACTCGCGGTTCGAATCACCCAACGTCACCTGCGTCGGGATGAAGGCCCCGTCGCGCTCGACGAACACCACAGGATGGCCCTCCTGCATGAAGATACATCCGGTCGGAACGGTGAGCACGCTCTCCACCTTCCGCGATACGATGCGCACGCTCGCCCCCATCCCCGGTCGGATAAGCGCCTCCTCGATAGACGGCAGATCAATGGTTACTGGGAAGGTCGCGGCCGACGACAGCCCGGCGGACCATCCCTGCACGGGTGGACGGCGCGCCGTCTGGCCGATCGACGTGATCCTTCCCTTCAGCACCTTCCCGGGCAGCGCGTTGATGGTGACCTCCGCCTCCTGCCCCATCCGGACCTGGGTGATCTCGGTCTGATCCAGCTCGACCTTCACCTCCATCCGGTCCAGGCTCACAATCGACGCGACCGCCCTGCCTTGCGGGGCGTAGTCGCCAGCGCGCAACGGGCGGGTGTCTCCCTGGACCCCAGTCTCTGCCGCCAGCACCACGAGCCCGTCTACTGGTGCCTCCAGCGTCGTCTTCGCGAGATCCTCCTCCGCTCGCGCGAGTTGCACGGCGAGGTTCTCTACCTCGTTCCCGCCCATGCGCATGCCGCGCTGCGAAAACCCACGGGCCCGGCTCATGTCCTGGGTAGTGTAGCGCACGCTCTCACGTCGGTTGGCTAGATCGGCTGCCGCCTGGGATTCCTTCAGTTCGTAGTCGACCTTCTCTCGTTCCAGCGAGAACTCGGCCGACCTAACCGCCGCCGCCGCCCGCTCCACCTCGGTCTCCGCCACTAGCCCCCTGGCCGCGAGGCGCCGCGTCACCTCCGCGTCCTCCCGCAGTCTCTCTAGCTCCCTCGTGTGGAACTCAATCGAGTCAGCGGCCTGCTGAAGTGTCACTTGCTGCTGGCGCTCGAAGGCCGCGACCTCATCCTGCGCCCGCTGCAAGCGAAGTCTCAATCCCTTCATTCGCTCCTCGCCCACCATCTCCGTCTGAACCATGCTGCGCAGAGCTTCCTCGTATCGTACCTGCAGTTCGGTCAGCGCCGCCTCGAACGGCTTCGGGTCCAGGCGCACCACAGTGTCGCCTCGTCTGACGACGATTCCGTTCCCACAGATGAACTGAATCCGGCCGGAGACCTCGGGTATGACGGGGGTCGAGTTCTTCGCGGCCACCACTCCCGTCTCGTTCACCGTGATCAGGAGGTCCTGGCGCTTCACCGTAGCCGTGACGACTAGGTGGTCTTTCATCGCGCCATCAGGCACGCGGGGCCTGCTCTGCGTGAGCGCCCAGCCAGCCGCTCCCAGCACGACCGCAGTCGCGATGATTCCCGCCAGGAGGCGTGCCTTCATGGTTTGGCGGCCTCCCCCTCCTTCGGATCGACCGGCGGACGCTCCAATGCCACCCGCTCCCCGGGCTTCAGCTCTCCTTGCACCTCTATCATCAGGTCGTTGCGCCGACCAACCGTCACCGGCACTGTCTCGAAGACCTCCCCGCGGGCGCGGTAGACGACCGAACGGCCTCTGTCTTCGTAGACCGCTCGGATGGGCACCATGGTCGCTTCCCGCACGCTATCCAGCACGATCTCCAAATCTACCGTCATGCCAGGACGCAGATGGGCAGGGTCGGTCTCGTCCAGCGTCACCAGGATGCCAAACACCTTCTTCCCCGGGGTCCCGCCCTCCCACACATTCGAATCCTGAGCCAGCTCTTTCACCACCACCACTTGGCCCCGGTAACGCCTGCCGATCTGTGCCGAGGACAGCACCAGCGCCTCCTGACCTTGATGCACCCGGGAGATGTCCATCTCCCCTATCTGGCACCGCACCTGCATCCGCGTGAAGTCATAGACCGTCACCGGTGCCACGCCTGCTCCCACCTGATCGCCGAGGCGGTAGGGCCGTCGCTCCGGCCAGTTCTCAGTGTTCGTTTCGATAACCGCCATGCCGGCAGCCGGCGAGGTGACGGTACAGTGGGCTATCTTCTCGTCCACATCGTCGAGCCTGCGCTGCGCGTCCTCCGCCCGGATCTGGGCATCCTCGAGGTCGGCTCGAGCGTCGGCCTTTGCTGTCTCAAGCGCGTGCAGCGCAAGGGCGTAGGCGCTCTGCTCATCCTGCAGTTGCTCGTCGGTGCGCTTCATCGTATCGGCCTGCTGCGCGCGCACCTGCTGGAGGTCGAACTCCTGCGCGCGGTAGGTCTTCTCCGCCTGGCGCAGTTTCGTGCCCGCGATGTAGTTCAGCTCTGCCAGTCGCTGCGATCGCTCGAACTCGCGCTGCGCCCGCGCCGTCTGCCCTTCCGCGAACTTGACCTGCGCATCGATCTTCTCGCGCTCTGCCTGGGCGTTTTCTTTCGCCAGCTTCAGGGACTCGTCCGCCGCGACGGCATCGCTCTCGGCCTGCGTCACGGCCGTCTGGCTGTCCGCTTCCGTGGTGTTGAGAGCCTCCTGCGCGTCGGTGAGGGCCTGCTCTAACTGCGCCCGCTCGTCCACAAGGTCTCTGGTGTCGAGCTGGCAAATGAAGTCGCCAGGTTGCACCTCCAGGTTGTCGTGGCAGATCTGGACGAGGGTGCCTGCGATCTCCGAGCGCACGGGCGTCTCCTCCGCCGACTCCAGCACGCCGGTGACCGGCAGCGTCACCACCAGGGAGCCGAGCTGGACCTCTGCGGTTGGGACTGAATCGTCGCGCGCGTCCTGCTTCGCCCCGACTGCGAGGAACCGGAAGCCAAGGATCACGCCCGCGGCTAGCAATGCCAGATAGAAGGAGCGTCTCACAGTTCGTCCTTGCTTGCCGCGACCATCCTCTCCAACACCTCGCGGGCATCGAGAGGCTGCTCGACCTGCCGGTCGCTTGCTATCCGCCCATCCATCACCCGCAGGACTCGGCGCGCGTGCAGCGCGATCTGTTCTTCATGCGTCACCATGACGATGGTTATCCCCTCCCTGTTCAGGTCCTGGAACAGGGCCAACACCTCCTGTCCCCGCCGCGAGTCGAGATTCCCGGTCGGCTCATCGGCCAGGATGATGGAGGGGTTATTGATCAGCGCCCGCGCGATGGCCACGCGCTGCTGTTCGCCTCCGGAGAGCTGGTTCGGCCGATGATGCTCGCGCCCGGCGAGTCCCACCCTCTCCAGCGCCTCCTGCGCCCGCTGCACCGCGTCCTCCAAGCCACTGTACACGGTCGGAAGCATTACGTTGTCGAGCGCGGACATCCCGGACAGCAGGTTGTAGGACTGGAAGACGAAGCCTAGTCGCCGCAGCCGCAGCGTTGACCGCTGCGCGTCGTTGAGGGTCCCGATGTTCTCTCCCGCCAGGAAGTACGTGCCTGCCGTGGGGCGCTCCACGCACCCAAGGATGTTGAGCAGCGTGGTCTTTCCCGACCCGGAACGACCCATAATCGCGAGGAGCTCCCCATCCTCGATGTCGAAATCGAGACCCCGCAACGCCTGCACCTCCACCGTTCCCGCGTAGTAAGTCTTGGCCAGCCCTCGAGCTTCCACTAGGCTCATTGGCTCGTCCGCGCCGGCCTGGCCGGGTAGCGCGTCGGGTCCGACAGGGCCACCTCGTCCCCCTCAGAGAGCCCGCTGCGCATGACGACGGCCACATCGTTGCTGTCGCCGATCTCGACTTCGCGGGGAGCGAAGTCCTCGCCCCGCTTGACGTATGCCAGGTTCTTCCCGCCGCGCTCAAACACCGCGTCGAGCGGCACGTATAGCACCCCGGGGAGCCGCTTCGCGACGATCGTGGTCTGCGCGTTCAGCCCCGGCTTCAGTACCCCGCGCTCCGTCTGTTCGACCTTGACGATCACATCGAAGACGCGTTCATTCGCCTCCGCTGTCGGGTCCTCCCACACCCACACCTCGCGGGCCACCGTTCCGACGGATGAAACCGCCCCCGTGAAGTGCATCCCCGGGAGCGACTCGAACCGAATCTCCGCCTCCTGACCTTTGCTCACCAGGCCGATCCTGTTCTCCTTGATGCGACAGCGCACGGACATGTTCTCGCTGCCCGAGATCGTTCCCAGCGGGGTCCCGGAGGCCACGTGGTCCCCGGCCCGCCAGGCCCGTCGCTCGCCGCTCTCGAAAGTCGAGAACAACGCGACGGTACCGGAAGCCGGAGCCCGAATCACGGTATCGGCGAGCGCTGCGGTTGTGTTTCTCAGTCGTTCGGCGGCCACATCCGCCCAGCGCTGCGAGCGCGCGACACGGCCTTCGATGCGGTCACGCGAAATCTGGACACGTCGCTCCGCGGCCGCCACCGCGCTCTGACGTTGTCGGCGTTCCGAGGCGATCTGCTGGCGGTTCAGCTCGAGGTCCTTGACGCTCTGCTGAACCTTGAACACCTGTGCGTCGTAGGCGGCCTTGGCTATCCCGGCCTCTGTCTCCGCCTGATAGCCCTTGTCGGCCAGGCGCTGCGTCCGCTCGTAGTCCAGCCGTAGCCGCTCCGCCTCCGCGCGGTCATAGGCGAGTTGGTCCTCCGCTTGCTTGGTTCGGGCGCTCGTCGACCCCTCCCATGTCTCGAAGTCCTGCTGAGCCTGTAACCGCGCGCGCTGGTCGGAATCCACCCTCTCCTCGGCCCTTTCGCGCGTATCCTCTATCCGTTCCACTGCCTGCCTGTAGGATAGCTCTTCGTCCGCCTTCTTGCGCAGCAATTCGCGCGCCTCGAGCTCGCAAAAGACATCCCCCTCCTTCAGCACCGTTCCTTCCGGCACGATCGTCGTCAGCTCACCCGCCGCCTTCCCGGTGCGCACGACCACCAGGTCATCGCTCTCCAGGGGCCCTTCCGCCAGCAGGCTGACCACGAACTCGCCGCGCATGACCTTCGTCACGGGCACGCGCTGCGTCGGGGTCCGCTCCGCAGCGACCCGCCAGGCCCAACCTCCTCCGGCGGCCAGCAGCAAGATCACAGTGCTTGTGGCATAGCGCCTGACCACACTCGCTCCTATTCCGGCAGTTCGCGGGTCACATCTTCGCCGAGCGCCTTGCGCAACCGCACCGTCGTCAGGAAGTACTGCACCTGCTCCTGCAGCAGCGAGCGTTCCGCCTCGACAAGCCGGTTCTCGGCGTCCAGAACCCGTAGGTAGTCACTCAAGCCTTCGTCGTACATGCCCTGCGCTGCCTCTCTGCTCTTGCGGGCCAACGCCACCGACTGCTCCCCGATGGCTATCCGTGCTCGGGAACTGGCCGCGGCCCGGATCTGCTGCTGCACGTCCTGGCTCACGAGATCTCGGGTCGCCGTGATGTTCTGATCCAACACGTCCAGTGCCCGCCGTGCCCTTCGTACGTTCTCCGACCGCTGGCGGTCCCACAACGGCACCTCCATGCGTATACCCCCGAACCAGCCCGTGCTCACCGGCACGCCGCCCGACGTCTCGCCCAGATCGGTCACTCCCGCGCTTGCGATCACGTCCGGAAGGTGCTCGCTGCTGGCGATGCGGAGTTGGGCCAGGGCATCTTCACGACTGATCTCGAGACGCCCGAGGTTGGTGCTGTTCGCGAGCGCCACAGGGATCAACCGCACCTCATCGTACACCTGCGGCTCGTGGGTGATGGTTGTCGTCAAGTGCGGCGTTCCTGTGGGGGTGAAGCCCATGTTCAGCAGCAACGCGTCCATCGCGTCCCGAAACCTCTGCTGCCGGCTGATGAGCTGCTGCTTGGATTGCTCCCAGCTCAGCCGGGCCTGGTCCACGTCGATCTCGGCCACCTGACTGACCCAGGTCTCGCCGGGCTCCAGCAAGCCTTCGCCGCTGAACTTCGCGTAGTTGATATCGTAGAACTGCTTCGCCCGGTCGACCGATCGTTGCGCGATCTCCACCTCGCCCTGTGCGAACAGCACCTCGAAGTAGTCGCCAATGACGCGCTCCGCCAGGTCTTGCCGGCTGTCGAAGAACGACAGCTCCTGCAAGGCCAGGGAGGCGCGGGCGCTGCGAACGCGCTCGTAGGTGGACGAGGCCATCCCGGCGCCCCGCAGCAGCGGCTGATCATAGCTCACGGCCAGTGCTGGTTGCTGACCGAGAATGTCCGCGAGCGCCTCCTGTGTGCCCGTGTAGACGTCCGCCACGAGCGAGCCGCCCGTGGTGAGATCATACCGCATGGACACGTCGGAGGAGACACTCGTCCCCGGTTCTCCGTCCGGGCTCTGCTCCCGCTCGGCGCGTGCGCCGGCGCTGAGGAAGGCCCGCTGATCCGCCACCCACAGGTGGCCCCGCGCGTTCATCAACTGCTGGAGGCTCTGACGGAAGCCCGCGTTGTGCTGGAAGGTGAGGGCCACGCACTCCCTCAGGCTTAGCTCAGGCGGCGCCATCTCAGATGGCGTTGGCGCCAAGTCCACGGTTTCGGGCTCCGCCCCCTTCACTCGCTCCCACATCTCAGGTGACAGCCCATGTGCGTCGGCCGCTAGGCATGGAGCTGAGGCCAACGCCAGCAGTAGCAGCCCAACAGCAGGTCGGATGCTCATAGATCTCCCGTCCTGTCGCCACCTTCAGGGGGCGAGGATGATCACCAGCCAGACGGGTTGCGGGCAACGCGCAGCGCGTCACAGGCCGCTGGAGGCATGACGCGACCGCCGCGCTCCATCCCGCAACCATCAGTGTCCTACGGATTCTCTTGCATTACGGTTACGACCGTAATGCAAGAGAATCTGCTGTCTGAGCCTCACGCCGTGCACTGTAGAGTTTCTTGCATTATGGGCGCCCCTAACCATAATGCAAGAAACTCTATAGTTGTTGGACGCGCGTCCCCGCGATGCCTTCGCTCACCAGGCTTTGGGCATGCGCGAAACCATAGGCCCGCCGGGCGGCCGCGATTCCGCGGCTGCAGCACGCCACCCGTGCCGCAAACCTACAGACGAGTATGGCTGCCTGCGGATTCCCTGCCTGTCAAGAGGACTGAGAGGCCAGCGGCAGGCGCGGAGAGATACCCAAGGTGGTATGGGCTCGTCACTGGGGACACTGTTACGATGCCATCTGGAGGCCCGTTAGCTTCTCCGTCCGTTCTCTGGCAATCCCCACCGCCTAACCAGTGCCCCCGCGAGCGCGTTATGCATTGCTGCGAAACACGCCCCCGCTACCAACCTGCAACCTCGATTGTCAAAGCTCCCGGCAGGCGATGGTAGCGGGGTCCCGATTCGAACCTGCGACCTATTGTGCTTGTTACGCGGCGATGGAACCGCCCTGAGGAGTGTTTCCAGTTCGTCGGGAGCTGCCCGGACGGCGGCTATTGCCAAGATAACAGAGCCAAGAATCCCACATACGCACAACTGCACCACGCCCGCGGCTATTCCCCCCGGAACGCCGTCCTCTCCAGCCCCGCGCTTCGCTCCGTCTGAGCCGCCAAGGCCGGTCTCATCGCCGGGTAACAACCACAAACATGGTCACTACTTTTCCGATCCTCTGCCTACTCGGCTCGTATCCTTGCCGTCCCCGTGAGCAGCGGCTGGCCCGCGTTCTCATAGACCGTTGCGCTGATCTCATACCTGCCTGGGCTGGGCAGCCTCGCCGGTCCGTGGTGGAAGTAGACTTCGCCCTTGTAGTCGGGGAAGTTGGTGAGCAGCTCCTTGGCCTCCTCCTGCGGCAGTCGCTCCAGCGGCTCGTCCAGCAGTACGTGGCCTTCCCCGCCCTTTGCCGGACTCGCCGTCACCTTGATCTTCAGGTCTGCCGGCCTGTCGTACAGGACGATCCAGTTGACCGGGAACGGCTCGTTGCTCGGCCACACACACCCGCCGTCCACCAGCCAGATGTGGTCCGAGAGCGGGCGGACCAGGCCGAACCCGTGAAACTTGCTTTGCCCCGGGGTGGACTCGGGCGAGGTGTCCACCGGTTGAAACGCTGGAGGGCCGCCCGCCTGGGCCTCCCGGTACTCCGGCGGGCCGATCAGCGCCTCGATAGCGAAGGCCATCTGGTGGGTGAGCACAACATTGTCCCACCGCTGCGTGATGACGCCCCGGCCGTCGATCAGGAATGTCGTCGGGATGATCTTCACCCCGTAGGCCTCGGCCACTCGCTTCTGCGGCGTGTCGGCCAGCAGCGGTATTGTCCCGACCTTGCCTTCTTCGACTCCGTCAGCGGTGACGATCCGATTCCTGTCCAGCATCCAGTCGTAGGTGAAGTTGATCTGTGAGCTCCTCTCGCTGAACTGCCCAGTCTTGATGTAGGCGGCGTCAACCAGGACCACCTGGAGCCCCTTTGTCGCGTACTGGGAGTGCATGCTCCTGAGGAAGTTGACCTGCTTGCGCGTTTCCTTCGCCTGATCCGCGTGGCGCGTCTCGTGGACCTGGACGAAGGAGAGCAGGACCGGCTTGCCCCTCAGGTCCGAGAGCCTCAGCTTTCCCCCGCGGACGTTCTCCAGCTCGAAATCCGGCCCGGTCACCCCAACCGCGATTGCGCCGGAGCCGGGCTGTCGGGCCGCGCCCGTTGTCGGGGCAGCGCCGGCGACCGAACCGGTTTGAGAGGCGGCCTCGGCGGCCGAACCCGTTGGGGGGGCGCTGTTCTGACCCGAACCCACTCGATACACGGTAAGGGCCAGCGCGGCCAGCATACATACACCCACCACGGAGATCAGCGGCTTGGTCATCCAACTGCTCGCCTTCTGCTTCGACCTTGTGGTTGGCTTCATCCTCTTCACCTGTCACTTCGGGAAGATCGGATTGTCGTTCGGCGGCAACGACAAAGCGGGGGGCAGGCCTTGCTGTCCCTGCCCCCCGCAATCACCGCTCTCTTCTTCTAACCCTTCGGTATGGCGGATGCCTCATTGGAGTATCCGCTCTCAAGTCCGCCGGCGACGGCGGTGACGACGTAGTAGTGGCGCATCCCGGGGTCAGCGTAGACCCGTATGTAGGTCTCCGTGATACCCGTTTCGATCATGTTGTACGGGCCGCCGCTCACCAATGAGTGATAGACGTTGTAGCTCTCAGCGCCGGGTGAGGCGTCCCACGCCAAATCAATCTTCTTCGGCTGGCCCGGTACCGACGCCGTCAGGTTCGTCGGGGGATCGGGGCCCTCCTGCGGCGTGGCGCTGGCCTCGTTGGAGTACCCGCTCTCGCCAGACGAGTTCACCGCCGTGACGGCGTAGTAATACGTGACACCGTTGGTGAGTCCGGTGTCCGTGTAGCTCGTGTCGGTGATGCCGGGGAACACGGTGTCATAATCACCGCTGGTTGTTCCTCGGTAGACCTTGTAGCTGGTGGCTCCCGACGAGGCGTTCCAGTTCAGCTCGACCTGCTCGTTGCCGGGCGTGGCGGTCAGCCCGGTGGGCGGGTCAGGTATGGGCGGCGCCTCCGGCGTGGCGCTGGCCTCGTTGGAGTTGGGGCTCTCGCCTGCCGAGTTCACCGCCGTGACGACGTAGTAGTAGGTTTCGTAGTTGGTCAGGCCGGTGTCCGTATAGGTGGTCTCCGTGACACCGGTCTCGATCGTGTCGTACGGCCCGCCGCTGGTCTCGGATCGCTTGACCTTGTAGCTGGTGGCTCCCGGCGAGGCGTTCCAGTTCAGCTCCACCTGCTGGTCGCCCGGCGTGGCCGTCAGACCGGTCGGAGCCGGCGGTGGGGTGGGCTCGCCGGATGACTCCAGCGCGCCGATGTCGGGAGAGCCGACGATGGCATTCCCGATGAAGTCCCGGTTCGGGGCGCCTGAGATCGTAGTCCCCGCGTTGATCGCAGGTGAGCCCTCATCCAGAGCGAATGCCGTCGCCGCATTGCTCCTGCCAGTCGGCGCAGGCGAAATGGGGCCGACGAACTGCGGGTCCGCGTACTGACCATTGGCATCCTGGCCTGACCCACTCTTGTAGCTGGCGAATGTGGTGTAGGTGGTGGGCGTGCCGGAGTTCCAGAGGCCGCCATACTTCCAGGTGGACGTGCCCCCTGTGTTCCAGTAGAGGTTGTAGTCAAAAGCCGTATCGCTATACGCGTACATGAAGTACCCTGTCGTCGAATAGACGATGTTGTTCTTCATGAATCTCGTATAGCCCGGGGCGAAGCCTCCCCAAACCTGGCTGATGGCCGGCACATCCGCCGCAGGATTGTGATAGAGCGTGTTGTTGTAGATGCTGAAGGCACCAATCTCGCCGTTAGGCTCGCCCGAGTATACGCTGTTGCACCAGAAGTTTATCTCCCCGTAGTCCCACGTGCCGCTGACCCCGCTCTGCCGACCGTTGTTGGCGAGGATGTTGTACCTGACAACGTGGCCCGTATTGAGCACTCCGTAGTTCCCAAGTATGTGGACCCCATAGCCGTCGCAGTCGTGCCCATAGCAATACTGCAATGTCACGTCTACGCAACAGGAGTCGATATCGAGAGCTCCTCCGTCATTCTCGTTGGTGTGGATGTTGTAATACTCGTCATTCTGCCAGGTCGCGTATCTGCAGTGCTCCAGGTAGGGCACCGCATAGCCGCCACTGTACGTGTCATGGCCGACGTTGTTTTCCACGAGGATATTGTCCCACCAATCGACATTCATCGGAACCCATGTGTTGTACACGGTGTTGTTCCTGATCGTGATGCCATCGTTTTGCTGGGAGTAGTCCCCGATCTTATAGCTGCCCCCGTTCCACATGGCCCAACCGTCCATGTCGTAAATGGTGCAGCCATCGATTGTGACGTCGTTGATGATCCGCCAGTCAGTTTCACCGCCCTGCCAGGACGAGCACGTGGTGATGCCCGTGGACCCATTACCAGCTAGGTCGTGGATGACGAGATTTCGAAACACGAAGTGCTCCAGCGTCGTGTAGTCTTGCGAATTCCAGATGACAGCGCCATTCTTCTTGGCGGCGGCGCCTTGGCCCTTGAGCTTGTGGTATATCTCCAGGTTGTTGACCTCCCAGCCACTCACGTCCACCAGATCGATACCGTTCAATGCGTCCGTGTTGATCTTCGGCAGCGGTCCGGTGCCGTAGGCATCGATAACGATGGGATTCTGCGCCGTTCCCGAACCTTGTGGCGCGAAAGAGCCGATGAAGCTCGCCCCGCGGGCGAACAGGATCTCGTCGCCGGCGGCGAAGGTGGCGGCCTTGTAGGTGTCGAAGTCCGTCTGGTTGTCGATGTAATACGTCGTTGCCGACGCCGGCAGGACGCTGCCCAGCAGGCCGAGCAGCACCACCGCCCCTAAGATGAGAAGCGTGATACGACTGCGTGCAAGCGACATCTAACATCCCCCTTTCGGTAACACAGGATGACGACACGTCGCACAATGACGAGACGCGGGCATATGAAGCCTTCCAGACCCAGAATCACCTCCTTTCACAAAGCAGTTCCAGTGTAGCTAGCGACCGGGGAATCGTCACCAGACATCGCGATGGACTTCCCGAACATTTGGATCGATCGTGGAATCCACTGGATATTTCGCCTCGATTCCGGTATATTCGGATGGAGACGGAGACCCACTGAGGCCAATCCGCATCGGTCCACGCAGGCCGACTCAGCGGAGGTCAAGAATGGGAACAGCCAGCGGTCCTGCCTCGAAGAGAAGTCCGGAGGCACGTTTTCCTGCCAGACGCATAGGCCGGGACGTGATGGCCATGCCCATCGAGGGTCCCGCGCGCCCGGGCAGCCCCTTCTTCGTGATCGTGCGCGAAGAAGAGCATCCCTTGCCCCTCGACGCGGACATGCACGGCTACTTCGAGGTCGGCATCCTCACTTCCGGCGGGCAGGAATGGCACTTTGAGGATACCATGACGATCATGGAGCGCGGCGATGTGTATCTCACCGCATCGTGGGAGCCACATGGATGGCGCGTCCTCGAGCCCTCAACGCGGACCGTTCAGCTCACCTTTCTGCCCGAGGCGGTCGGAGACGAGATACTCGCCGGCCATCCTTGGCAGCACATCTTCGCCGTTCATCCAAGCGAGCGGCCCCGCGTGACAGGACGGCGCATGCGCGAGGAGGTGCTGGCCGTCGCGAGCGATATCGAGCGCGAGGTAAGGGAGCAGCGTCCCGCTTGGCTCGAGGCCGCGCGGCTGGGCCTATTCCGTCTGCTGCTCGCGCTGGCGAGGGAATGGCGTTTGCCCATCCGCCACAAACAGCAGAGCCGGGTCCGCGCCACGGACCTCGAGCGCATCATGCCCGTGTTCGATCTCGTCCGGACGTCCCCGGAGCGCCGAGTGAGTCGGAAAGAGGCCGCCCAGGCTTGTGCGCTGAGTACTGCTCAGTTTGGTGTGGTCTTCCGCCGCGCGATGGGCGTGACCTTCGGCCACTACGCGCTTCGCGCGAGGCTGGTTCGGGCTGCCTATCTCTTGCTCCAGACCGATCTCTCGGTTGAGGAGATCGCGGGCGGGTGCGGCTTCGCCGATGGAAGCCACCTCTCCCGCATCTTCCACAAGCACTACGGAGCGAAGCCGGCCGATTACCGCGCCCAGCGCCGCCGCGTGGACGCGACGCCCCGCCCCTCGGCCCGCAAGCGTCGACGCGGCTAGTCTGCTGGCAGTATGTTCAGACACCGTCGGAACGAGGGTTATCACTCTGAGCGTCAGCGCAAGAGGGCACACACGTGCTCGCCCCGACGCTCAATCAGGACCAAGACTTCGTTGACAAGACACGAGATCCACCGCCGGCGACCGGCGCCGCCCCCGCCATAATGAAAGCCCACAGCGCCCTCATCGATCCACCTTCAGGTTGAGCTGCTGGAGGGTGCAATTGTAGTCATCGTAGCTGCCGGAGGATACCATCCACAGTGCCTGGCCGTCTTCGCTCATCCACTTCGTTGGGAAGTTCGGCTGGTAGTCTCCGTATGTTCCCCAGTCGTCGTCCAGGTAGAAGAGCGCCCATGGGCCCCATGGCTCCGGCGCCTCGAAGAGAGTGAGCTGGCTTCTCTTCGTCGACTCCGGGAACGCCTGGTGGTAGGGACGCGGCTTCCCCTGTGCGTCTATGAAAGCGTAGTTCCCGAGCAAGTACCTCCCTAACCCCCTGTTGAAGGCCACGTGGTCCTCGCCAGTCATCAGTGGATATCGAAAGACGGGCACCGCCTTGGAGTCATGGACGTCCCAGATTGGTTCCGCGCCTCTGCAAAGCTCGACAACGAACTCCCATGCTGAGCGATCGAGGATGCGCGCCTTTGGCACGCGGCCGAGCAGGATGTAATCACCGTTCTCCCAGTAGCTGTTGCCGTCGTCTGCCCCGGGGAAGTACGCGTACACATATTCGTCCCGTGCGCCTTGGTAGTCCCTGCCAAACTGGAGGAAGTGGCACGAGCTCAGCCTCCCCGTGAAGAAGTCGGTTGGCGTCGCCTCGCGATTCCACGTCCGTCCGTAGTCATCGGTCGTGATAATCCACCCGTATATGTTCCGCTGGCGGTTGAGGTTCGGATCCTCGCCGTAGTTCATGGCCTCTACCGCGAAGTAGATCATGCCGTCAAGACTCAGCAGGCCCGCTGGCTTGACGCTCCTCCGTGGAGCACCCGGCGGTGTCGGACAGTATTCGTCTACTTTGACCGGAGTGTTGTCGATCAGGTAAAGGCTCGGCCGCCACCAGCCTTCGCTCGGATCCCCAACCACCTTCCAGAAGTTCATCGGGCTGTCCAGGTTGTCGCCCGCGCCCGCGTACAGGTTCCCATCCGCGGCCCACGTAAGAGGCCACATATCGCCGTCGCCCTTATGGTAGCGGCACGCATGTGGCACCACCTCGGCGATGTGGGTGCTCGCCGGGTAGTCGGGTCTCGGCCCGCTCAGATAGCTCTCGCGTTTTCCTGGGTCTGATATGGGCGGCATCATGACATCCTCTGGGTGGCTCAGGCCTATTGTAGTGGTCGCAGCCGTCGAATGTGAAGAGGCGGCCCGCTCTCCGCGCGGTGCGACTGGGTGGGCCGGGCGACGGCGCGACCGCCTGGGCGGAGATGCTGGGAGGCCGACCGTGAGCCTACCGTTCCAGTCGCACGATGACGCCGCTCCGGGGTGGCACAGCCGTCACCAACTCGCCGTCCTGCTGCGAGCAGTTCGCCCCATGCAGGAGGTCCTCCACCGATCGGTAGTGCCGCGCGAGGGCCAGCCGGATGACCTGCTCGGACTCCGTCGGGTTCACCAGAATAGCCGCGTCGGCCTCATCCGACTCCATCGGGAAGGTGAAGACCCCCTTACCATTGATCAGTGTGCCCCACGGCGGCGCTGCCCCGGCCCGACGCGCGAAGTCGGCCAGGAACCACTCCTCCTCCAGCGAACCCGGATGAAGCGCACAGCGGAGTGTGAGGCAGGTGCCCATATAGAGCGAACGACCGCGCCCCAGCGCGGTCTCCGCTGCAATTGGGTAGCCTTCAGGGGAGGTCGCCAGCACCTCTGACCCGCCTGCGTCCAACAGGTTGTAGAACAACTCCGTGTGCAGCGTGCGCGGTCCCAGGTTGAACGAAGGCATGCTCAGGATCGGGGCCGAAAAGACATCAATCACCTCCGGGAAGACGCTCTCCAGCCCCGCACCCGGCTGGCGCCGGTAGACGGCCCCGTGAGGATCCATGAACGCCAGCGGCGTCTCCCCGTACACCCAGCCGCCCGATTGGGCGAACTCAGCCACTTTCCCGCCGACCGCGCGGTCCATCGCCTCGTTATAGGGCATGAACAGGCAACGGTAGCGGCTCAGACACCCAGCGAGCACTTCTCTCTCGCAGACGAACTCCGCCGGTATGCCCGCGTGCAGCAGGGCCCGATAGGAGCCATATTCTGAGTAGAGCTGGTTGTTGGCGCACTGCTTGCCACCCCATTCCACCTGGATAGACATTGCCTGGGTGTCGGTCGAATGCAGAATCGCCACCTTCGACTGAACCACCCTCAGCTCAGCCAGCCAGGAGGAGTGCTCTTCCAGGAGCTTCCCGATCTTGGTGATGCCGGCCAGGCGGCTTGTCGGCTTCCCTGACAAGGTCACCAGCCCCCATTCGCCGCCCTCCCGCCCAGAGGGGCGGGGACGCCACATCCAGTAGATCACTCCCTTCAAGCCGGAGCCCAGTGCGATCAGACTCTGCTGGATCAGGTCGGCCGACGTCGGCGTGTAGAACAGGCCTCCGCTCCAGGTGGCCGGCCCGCCCTGCAACTCGGTGATCATGGGATGCCCGTTCTTCTGTGAGCTGGCGACCCGCCTGTTGTGGAAGCTGAACCAGTCCATCAGTTGGTCCGGCACCAGGCCCGGCTGCTGCAACGGCAGATGCCAAGCCATGTGGGCCGACGAGCCCATGATGTCCACCACCTCCCCAAGCGCGTGGAAATCGCTGCCCAACCATGTCTCGTTGTGGCCAAAGGTGGCCGGGTTGATGTGGGTGGGGTGGTCTGGATCCAGCTCTTTGACTGTCCGGGACAACCATCCAATCGTGTCTGTCATAGCGCCAGCGTTAAACCGGAACCAGTCTTGTGCGATGGCGTAATTGCTGCCGTCGGGCCATTTGGTTGGGAACTCGGGAGGCGACAGCCATCGTCGCCCATCCTCGCTGACCATGTATCCAGGCCCATCCTGGCAAAGCACCCAGTAGTCCCGCCAGGACGGCACGACGGCCCCGGGGTTCAGGTTATCGAAGTCCTCGATACGGACTTGCTTGGGCCCGAACCACTTCACATTCAGTTGGTCAATGTTATTGGCATAACATTCGCGAAGCCATTCAATGAACCTGGCCCAAGTAGGCGGCGGTGGAGGTGTATGGCAGTGCCGGAAGGGCTCGTTCCATAGGATCCAAGACCACAGCGCGGGATGGGCTTGGTATCGGTTGATCGGGCCCGCAAGCGATTCAGCGAGTTGCTCGCGGCAGGCCGGGTCGTCCAGCGCGTAAGCCGTTTGCACTTCTGAGGGCTGCCCGATCTTCTGCGCACGATGCCGGGGCAGGTTGGGCGCCAGTGTGGGGCAGATGCCCAGGCCGGCCCTGGCCGCCTCCTCGAAGATCATGTCGGTCTCCTCGAAGTCGAAGCTGTCAGGCTCTACTTCGAGGTTGTCGAACAGGAAGATGCGGATGACAGTGAAGCCGCACTCTCGCATCTGTGCGAAGTCAGCGCGCACCTCCGCATGTGACGGGTGATGGTGCCACCAGTACTGTGCACCGTATGGGAGCTTTCCATTATGTGTGAACATTCGGGCCTTCTGATACTCCTTCTCTCGGGTGGCGGCGGGAAGTCCCGCTCTGGGGGTTGTCCGTGCTTTCGCCTTCCCGCACAGCGGGAGGGGCACCCATATATGGGCACCCCTCCCAGAGCTTCCGTGTCAATCGTCAGACAGTGATAACGAGGCTACCGAAGCGCGACGGCGCAGTCGTAGCAGTCATTCCAGGACATGGGGCAGAAGCTGCTGACGCCCAGAGCAGTCATGCTGAAGGGGTCCATCTGGTCTTTGGCTTCATCCGCCCATTTATCCAAGAATAGCTCGCTGTTTGTCCAGGAGGCATGCCCGTCGGCATAGCCGATGTTGACACCTCCGAAGTGGCGGGCGTAGGGCTTGCGCAGGCTCGAATCTCGCACGAACGCGCCGTCACTGGGCGCGTAGTTGAGGTAGCAGTCGGGGGACGCGAGATAGTCAGCACAGTCGGCCGGGGCTGCCTCCCAGTCCGCCCACCCCCAGAAGCCACTGCACTCGAGGGCGCAGATGTCGGGGTATGCCAGTATCCCGAGCCACAGCGCGTCGGTCCGGACGCCGCCATCGGCGCACACGACGGTGTTGACCGTGTCCTGAATCGCGGCCAGCTTCGTCTCATTGAGCCACTGGTTAGCGGCGATACTCTGGACGAACACCTTCGATGCGGCAGTGCCCTCGACGTAAGTGCTCATGCCATAGGCATACCTTCCCTGGATGAAGGTGTCTGTTACCTCGCCTCCCCATCCGTTGGGGTAGCAGCCGTCCTTCAGGCAGACGTCGTCGTCGAGCCGGGCCTCGTTAGCCTGGACCTCGGAGAACCAGTCCGGATCACCGTAAATCGTGAGAGCTCCGCCGGTCATCTTCGCGCTCGGGCAGTTCCACACGTCGCGGTTCTTGATATACTCGTCCAGCAGCACCGGCCATTTCAGGTAGGGGTTGGCCTTGTCGGTGATGGCGCAGAGACTGCCCCCACCGAAATCACCGCCGCTGCCGGGCACTGCGTTGAAGTAGTCCACCACCTCCTGCCGGTGCTCCCAGGCGGGGAACGTATCGTTGTTGTCCGCCAGGTACATCTGAATGGCCAGGGCGATGTTCTTGACGTTCGACAGACACACCGCCTTGCGCGCGGATTCGCGCGCCCGCGCAAATACAGGAAAGACCATCGCTGCTAGGATGCCTATTATCGCGATCACCACCAGCAGCTCAATCAACGTGAATCCTTTGTTCCGTGTCAGCTTCACTTCTTGCACCTCCCGTAGGATGAACACACACACTGCTCCGGCGCACTCCAGCCTGAGACCTTTCGTCACCTCCTTTCACAAGCAAACTGATCCTACGCCGCACCCCGACCCATGTCACTGGACATCGCGACGGATTTCCCGTCAATCTGGATGGGCCACCGAAGGGGGGCGGAGGCGCCGCTATGAAGAGGTGCGGGATGGAATCCCTGCGAGAACCCGCCTTGCGGTTCGCGCGGGACGCGTCGTAGTGTGCCCATCCGTTCGAGGATTCCTTGACCGGCCTACGGCAGGCATCGCCTCCCCCGCCTCTGTTCTAGGCCGCGCCGCTCCTTCGGGGTGGGAATACTGCTCTCGGGCACCGGCACGGATGGGGCTGCGGGGACAAGATGATCTGTGGAAGCCCGGCGCGGAACCAGTCTCCTGCTGGAAACTGGCTGGTCCGTCCGCGCGCAGGGAAGTGGGGCTTCTTCGATGGAAAACGCTTGGCTCGCATCTTCGCCGAGCGCCCGACATGCGCGCAAAGAATTGCCGTCCGGAGGGAGCGATAGATACGCATTCTCAGGCTAGAGTGACACTGGTGCCGCGGCACTAGACCCGGCCGCCAGTGATCGCTGCCACGGCCGTCCACACACCTTTGTTCAGCAGGTCCCCGATGATCAGCCCGATCGCCAGCGGGATCGTGCTCCGGTAGAGACGAAGCCCTCCGTAGCGGATGACCAACGTCTTGCACGCCCACCCTGTAAAGAAGGGGAGCCAATACCAGTTCAGCCCCCAACACATCCCCGCCATGTACCCCACTGGATGCAACGGCCACCACCAGAAACGAAGCCGCATGACGGCGAGGAAGCTCGCAAAAGCCGCGCCGAACAGAATGGCGATCACACCGTTGGCGTCAGGCGGAGTGGGCGTGAGGATACGCCACAGCGTCCGTCCGCCGGCCGCGGTCGCCAGATGGTTAGACCTGGCCCCAGCCAGGGCCAGCCACCCGTAGTGGTAGATGCCCATCAAGACGAGTATGCCGCCGGCCACGAGCACGAACAGAAACGCCGACATCACCGCGCCCGAGAGGCGCCGCCGGTCGATCTGAGCCGCGTCCGCGATCTTGAAGGTCTCCAGGGCGTTGCCGCTGCACACCTCGAGAGTGAGTCCGAAGCCCTGGCCGTAGACCCAGCGGAGGGTTTGCAGCGTGATCGTCTCTGGGACCCGGTAGAAGGCGCTGCCGAAGGGAACCTGCATGGCGAACTCGAGGTCGAAGGGAAACATGGTGAAACCAAGGCCGGTCTCGGCCCGCAGCCGCGCCCACACCACGTAGTAGCCCACAATCCCGGTGATGAGTGCGGCCCCTACGAACAGCCGGCATCCAGCCGCCCAGCAGAAGTAAACAAGCCCCGTGAAGGAGATCAGCAGCCCGAGCAGGGCCATACGATAGGACAGGGGCTCATCGGTGTCGGTCCGCCTGCGGCCGGCCGTAAGCGCGGCGCGCAAGGCGCGCCCGAGGTGCCTGCGCGCGCTCCACAGGCTCCACAGGCCGATGGCGAACAGTGCCCCTCCTCCCTGATAGCGCGGCGCCGGGAAGTTGCTGAACCACAGGTCGGCCGGTCCGGAGGGCTCGGCGCCAGCTGCAACCGCTGCCACGTTCACCGCCACCAGCGCCCACCAGAAGAACCACGTCGAGAACGATAGATCCTTCGGGATGAGATAGGCGATGGCGATCATCCACGGCCAGAAGAAGAAGGTTACCTCCCCTACGCCTGCTAGCGGCCCCACTTTCGTGGCTCCGATCAGCGGGAGCGGCCCGAGCGGGACACTGGGGATCGTCGGCACCCGTGAGGAGAGACCATTGGCGAATGTCAGGCCGAACGACAGCACCGCGCCCAGCCAGAATGCGCGGGATCTGCTCAGGCGCCCTCTGCTGCTTAGGTCCCCAGAGCGCTCGTCGCCCACCATCTCCAGGGGCACCAGTGCGATTGGGAACGCCAATCGGTCGTGGTGGATCCACTGCCGCTGCAGCAACGCGATGGCGCAAAACGCACAGAGAAAAAGCGCAGCCGTGAACCCTAGCCATGCGCCCAGTGGATTCCACCATAGCGCCCACGGCACGCTCGCCTTCCCTTCGAAAAACCGCTCTACCGCCATTGGATCGGTCGGCGCGAACCACGGGGGAACCTGGGAGAGAAACACCCGCTCAAAATCCACGAAGTTCCGCGCGAGGTAGTGGAAGTGGATCGCGCTGGCGAGCATCCACGGCAGCACCATCCTGCTCACAAGGGGGCCACCCACAAGCAGCATGGCGTAGATCACTAAGAGCTCTCGGCGGGTCAGGCCGCTGCGACGGAAGACCGGCAGCCCCATGGCTCCCGTCAGGAGGAACAGTGCCACCAGTGGCCCGGCCGCCGGCGTGCGGCTGAGAAACTCCACCTTGTTCCACGCTATGTCCACGTAGAAGCTGACGAGGCCGAAGAAGAAGAGCAACGCGAGGCCGATCACTGCCGCGCGCAGGGTCACGCCCCCAGCATCGTGCTTGGCCTTGCCGCCCTCAAGAACCACGCCGCTCCTGGAACCGGCCCTAGTTGTGTCAGTCCGATGGATCACGATCATCCTAGCGCGCCGCGCTTCCCGGACCCCCATTGGGACTGGCGGCAGCAGCCGTCATCTGCGCAGCACCATAGTACACGTCCAGACCCACCGGGTCATGGGACGGCGCGATTGGGTTTCCGTACTTATTGAGGGCGCTGCGCCTGGTCCTGGCCCACTTGGTCGGCTTCAGCCAGCCGGCCCTGGGCATACTGCTGCTTCCAGTTGCGCACCACCGTCTGGCACAGCTCATAGCGTCGGCACACCTGCGCCATGGTGGCCGCGCCGGCCAGCACATCCTCTACCACCTGCCGCTTGAAGGCCGCACTGAATCTTCGTCTCACTGCCATGATTGTCAGTCGGCATCCAGGATTGACCCACCATCGGCGGCCAATACTGACCCGCCCCGGATCAGTGAGATCAGGTCGTCTCGCCCGTCAGATCGCTCCTCTCGGTCCTCCGGTCCTTACTCCTCGTGGGTCAGGTTCCGACGCCGATTGCCCCGCTAGGCGGGGTCATTACTGTATGCCGGCTAACAAGCAGGGGGGAACCCATTATCAGTCAGCTGGGAGGAGTCGGACGCGCGCCGGCACGGCCGCTTTGGGCACATCCTTCGAATCATCCTCACTGTCAGCCCAACGAGATCCCTTTAGCGTGTGCTACCATGGACCCAGCCGACGCGTCATAATGCCTGGACAGAGTTTCTAGAGAGGACAACCATTTCTTACAACCGGCGGGGAGATGTCGACCGGCCCGGCGCAAAGCGCCGGGCCGGCTTCCTTCAACAGTGCGTGACCAGGTGGCCCTACAGACCCAGCCCGGTCGGGCACTTACTGCGGCGTTCCCTGCAGCTTCGCGTCATCCACGTACATATAGTCGTCGGTCGAATTGGCGTGGAGCATGAAGCGCAGCCTCAGGTAGAAGTCGTCGTTGGCCCCAGCCGGCAGCGAGTACTGGAAGTAGTGAAGCGCACCGTCCTCTTCGGGATCGCCGTCGTCTATGCGCTTCAACTGTATCCAGTTGGGGTCATCGTACCACAGGGCCTCACACCACTCGCCGGACTCGAGGCTGGAGGCGCCGATGTAGAAGGAGACGACGATGTCCTCGTAGTCCGAGGTGGAGCACCTCTTGTGCATGTTCGGGGTTCCCGATCCGCTGATGCGGACGCTGTGGGTATCGTGCTTCGGGTCGCCCGAGTACCACTCGACGGTCCCGCTGGTGGTCCAGTCGCCCACAGTGTTCGTCGCGAAGTCATGGAACTCGATGGTGGTCAGGCTGGACACCGAGATGTAGTTGGTCTTGGTCTCGCCGTCGGAGCCGCCGGCATTGCTGGCGGTGAGGCCGACCGTGTAGTCACCCGCGCTGGTGTACTGGTGGCTCGGGTTCTGGCTGGAGGAAGATCCACCGTCCCCAAAGGTCCAGGACCAGGAGGTCGGGTTGTTGGTGGAGGAGTCGGTGAAGTTGACCGTGAGCGGCTCAGTTCCGCTCGTCGGCGAGCCGGAGAAGTTGGCCACCGGCGGCGGGACCGTGACGGTGATGTAGTTGGTC